>Ga0210242_100078_pt1 | contig 67125 bp, 42 predicted proteins | sample ChrtobMeP5a_16mM_FD_155445 | JGI IMG/M metagenome (GOLD analysis project Ga0210242, IMG submission 155445) | Chrysochromulina tobin associated microbial communities from unialgal haptophyte culture, Seattle, Washington, United States - P5a_16mM | ecosystem: Host-associated > Algae > Haptophytes >... | reverse complement strand
CCGAATGCGCCTTGCGCGATGCTCCATCGCGGTGATGCCGGAATCCTGAGGAGTCTCAGCTTGATGATTCCTTCATCACCGCGCCTTGTCGCGTTTGCACAAAGTGAATGTGATCTCACAACACCAAGTGTGGCCCCTGTGGACTGAGAGATCACACACACCACAGGTCGCACATTTGTCATGTCGCGGGCGCTCGGAAGGCGACTTGCTCGGTTGCCGCTGTATCGGCTGCGATACCTGAGTACTCGTCCGCCTGCTGTCGCCGTAGTCACTCCGCTGAACAATCCAGCGCTATCTTACTTGCCAGCTCACTGCAAGGCTGAGTTCCTGCTCGGCGAAAACTTGAAGGAGCTTCTTGCATATGGTCCACGACTCGCCGACGCGGAGGCTCTCTTGTGGATCCCACCGGGTTCTCCGGCCGTGCTACGTGAACTAGTCCGTGGCGGCCACCTACCCAACTTGAAGTGGGTGCACGGCTTCTACGCTGGCATAGACCCGATTGCCGCATTCGCCCGCGAGGAGCTCGTGCCAGCCAAAGTGCCGCTGTCGAATGGCCGCGGAGCCTTCAGCTCGAGCTTGGCTGAGTGGAGTATTTGTGCAGCTATGCACTTCATCAAGCAAATACCCCGGTGCATGGCCAATCGGCGCGCACGCAAGTGGGACAAGTTTGTGATGGGCGAGCTCCGCGGTCTCACTCTGGGGCTGCTAGGCTCAGGCGACATCGCGACGGCCACCGCGCGGCTTGGCAAGGCGTTCGGCATGCGAACGGTCGCGCTACGGCGCAATGCACGCAAACCCGACACGTCCGGTTGCTTTGACCTCATTTTGGGCCCATATGACGGCCCGGTGCTTCCCGCGCATAAGAAGGCCCTGTTTGAGCAGTGCCATGTAGTCGTCTGTACTTTGCCTGGCACGCCTGAGACATTTCACTTTGTCGGTGCCAGAGAGTTCGACGCGATGCTGCCCGGTGCCGTCTTTGTCTCCCTCGGCCGTGGGGTCGCCGTGGACGAGCTGGCGCTCGACGCGGCGCTTCGCGCGGGAAAGCTGGGCGGCGCCGCACTCGATGTCTTCGAGGTCGAGCCCCTCCCGGCCCAATCGCCCCTGTGGGATCCCATTCACGGCGAGCGCCTCCTCATCTCGGCGCACAACGCAGACTACACCGAAACCTGTGAGTGGACGGTTCTCGGTTCTCGAGCCCGGCACCTCTGCCCCCTGCCCCTGCACCGCCCCCACCCCTCCCCTCCCTTGTGTGTGGCTCCCCTCTCATTTCTGAGTTGGCATCGTTCGAGTCGCGTGAGCACAGACTTTAAGCTCGGCTGGGAGGTGTGGCAGAAGAATCTCGACGCCTTCCTGCGTGGAGAGCCGCCAGTGACGCCCGTGGATCCTGCAGCCGGCTACTGACGAGTGACGCGAACGGTAGCCACGCGACGCCACTCGGCCAGTAAGTCGTAAGATAATCGTACGGCTACGGAGCCGACGTGCCGTCCGCGAGGCTGCGACTCACCCGCGCCGCGGGCGCTCGCTCTCTCACCGAAACGCGAAAGAGTCTGAGCAACTTTGAGTCGCGTGCAGTTTTATAGAGTCCACAACCCACCTACCGTCGGGTCTAGCTCGACCCTGCGCGATGCTTTTCGCCGAGCCGTATTGTCGCGTGCCAATGTGATTAAAACGTGGTGGCCCGGGCGTGCGCGGGGCTTTTCGTTAACTGTAGAATTTGGGAGAGTCAAGGCCTTGCGTTCGGCGGTCGCCGCCCCAAGAGCCCGGCTAATGAAATGGGTAGTCAAAGGGATGCGGCAGAGGTCGTGACGGCGGCCGCTCCGCTTTTCGGGCAGCTTGGGATTCTGGCTTGAGGACGACTTTGTACGGCATACGTAGAACAGCTCCATCCTTAGCCCTGAGCGCCCGCTTGTCAGTGCGCGCTGCAGCATTCTGAAGCACCATGTCATTTGGCTTTGTCTTGGAAATATGAGCCTGATGCCGCGCCTGCACGTGCTGGCAGATAGTTGGAGGCGTAGGTGGCGGCCGCCCTCGGGGCCAGAAGCCTACGGGGAGTATTTCTGGAGGCGGCTCTTGAAAGTTGTCGTTGTACTCAAAATTGAAGCCCGGAATCTCTTCCATATTGCCACCCGTGTCTCGAAACTTGACCTCATCCATGCGTCGGCGGGCCTCGTCGCCCATTGTCATCGTCGCTCGCTCCGCCGTCCGTCCGTGCGCCTTCGGAAAATCGGACGAGCTTGGAAATCAATCGCGGTCGCCCACGGCGGCGCGGCGTTGCGCGTTTTAAGTTCCTGCAATGTAACGGGCTCCTGAGCGCGTTTTTCGATATGGGCTTCCTGTGTGGGTTGTCTATTGTTTCTGTTTAGATTTGACTTGATTTCGCGTCGTTAATAACGAATAAGCCGTACATGACGAAACAGGCAACAGGGCTCAGAGGCCCCTCAGGGGCCCCTCAGCGCCTCAGGGGCGCCCCTTGAGGGGCGCACGGCCAGGGCCACGTGTCAGACCGCGTTCAGCACCGTCGTTTAGTACCCATTTCTTAGAGGAAGCTCTACATGTAAATGTGTCCATCCACGATATCAACGCCGAACGCGTCGGTTCCGCGCGCGTTTAGTTTGTTCCGCAGCTCTCTCAACACACCGTCATTGTCCGCTCAATGTTCCCTCAAATATGGTTCTTTGATCTCGTGCTGCCGGTCAAATCTCAAGAGCCAGGCAACAGACGACACTCACATGGTGTTCCTTTCGCTTTGATCGACTCAGCCTTCTAATAAGTAGAAGACATTCCCGGCTGTTCATCTTGCGCGTGACCCGTGGTTTGAAGTACTATTCTGAATCGCACGCACACTCTGCTACATTTCTGACCGCACACTATGTGCACATGCAGATCCTAATGATGATTGTGCGAGCATGTGGTTTCATTGCTAACAAGTGCCTCTGAGCGCCGGTCTGAGCCTCTGACCGAGCGTCTCCGTCCGGGCTGCCTTCGTCCGTGGCTTCCTTCGTCCGTTCTGCGTCCGCACCCACATCCTCACCAGGGGAAGGTGAGCGTGTGGCGTGCGGCGAGGTTCTCTGTAACCACAGTCTTGATGTCCCTCGCAATATTACGGTATGCTGGATCGTTCGTCTGGTCATAAAACTCCTCGGCCGCGTTGAAGCGGTTCCGCAGGAGCTGTTCCTGCTGTTGGTAGGGGATCCCGCACTTGTAGAGGTAATACGCGTCGTAGTCCTCACCATCATCGTCGACAATATGATGAAATGCGTTGTCGAGCCTGTTTTCAACGGACCTGTTGAGATGCTGGCCGCCCATGCGGTAGTTTTGATGGGCAATAGCAGCGTACTTGCGTGGGTCGGCTCCATATTTCAGAAGCGTTAAGTTGGCAATGATGTGGCGGCAGTCCTGCCCAGAGTGCGCCCTGTGCTCATGCGCGTAGGCGTCCTTTCCGGCATCAAAACGGCGCGGCATGCCATTCATGTGCGTTGGCATTTTTGCTTATTCGCTTCCCGAGCGCGAAATGCAAGCGCGAAAAGCGCGCAAAGTTCTGGTTGAAGGAAGCCGAGCGCGATCGGTTATACTCGCGAGTGTGAATGAAGCGTGGCAGCGACCCGTTGATCGTGTGCACTCGAAGTCCACGGCATAAACATATTCAGTTATTCAAAAACGACGCAGAGCCCCCGCGAGAGCGGCGACAGTACGGTAGCCCCCACAGCTCGGCTCGATCTCACGCACCACAATCCCCGAGCACGCACCCAAAGAGTGTTGACCACAAAATGACCACTAGACCAGCACTCTCACACACCTTTGGGCGTCTTGCATCGATTGCACGTGAAGCGATGCCCAAAGTTGATGTTCATGCAACCGGTGCACCGCCAGTTGCCATTGACGCCCTCCTCGGGGCAGCCGTTGACGCCCGAGCGAGGCACCCCGCCCTTTGCAGGGGCAGGCACAGCTGCGGGCGGCGCGCCTCTCGGATGCGGACCCGTTCGCGCCATCTTGGGCGGCCGCGATGTGTCGGGGTACATTTGTGACGGCGGTGGTTGGCGACCAACATCGCCACGGCCGCCGCCGCCGCCGCGGAACTCGCCGCCGCCGCCGCCGCTGAACTCGCCGCCGCCGCCGCCGCCGCCGCCGCGGAACTCGCCGCCGCCGCCGCCGCCGCCGCCGCGGAACTCGCCGCCTCCTCCGCCGCCGCCGCGGAACTCGCTGCCAGCGCGGTTAGGATGAGGCGCATCATGAGCCCACATGGGGTCGCCTCGAGCGCCTATGTACGCGCCGCCCTCCCCATACGGCAGGTGTCCTCCTCCATAGCCTCCTCCCCCATCCAAGCCGCCGCGGTTCGAGCCCTCAAGCTCACGAAGAAAGGTCAGCTCCTCTCTCGAGGGCATGTGCGTCGGCGGCATGTGCGGCATGTGCAGCGGCATGTGCGGCAGCGGCACGTGTTGATGCTGGGGCGCGTGTTGACGCTGCGGCGCCATGTAAGCAGACGGAGGCTGGGTCTGGGCGTAGGCTGGCGCGTAGACGGTAGGTGCTTCGAGCTCAGCTAAGAACGCCGCGTCGGTGCTGCTCATGGCGCATGAACCCTGTTCTCCGTACCCACCGCCGCTGCCATAGCCGAAGCCACGAACACTGCCGTTATAGCCGTTATAGCCCCCCCTGTCATGAGAAGCCAGAGTCTCATAGTTGCCTGGAGCGGAGGGGTATTTGCTCCCGATCGGCCCATAGTGGGTGGCGCCACCGCCGTCGCCGCCGCTCACGCCGCCGCCGCCGTAACCGCCGCCGTAACCGCCGCCGTAACCCATGGCACCGGCGCCGCCCATCCCGCCGCCCATCCCACCGCCGCCGCCGCCACATCCCCCTACGTGGGCGCCCGCGCTCCGTCCCTCAAGGGAGGCGAGGAACTCGCTATCCCGCCTGTCCAAGATCGCCCCACCGCCACCGCTGCCTCCGTATGAGAGGGGGGGGGCGCGGCCGCGTATGTGGGGGGGGAGTGCAGCGTCGTGGTGAGCACTTGCATGCTGGGGTGGGCCGCGCTCTCGTGTGGCGATCCCGGGGGGCATACTGCCACCCCCCGCGGACATACCGGTGGGGGGGATGGCAGCACCACCGCTGCTGGCAGGTGGCATGATGGGGACCGCAATTCCGTACTCGTTGATCGTCATCCCGCCGCCACTGCCCCCGCCACTGGTGCCGCCGCTCATCCCGCCGCCGTCGCCGCCCGGTGTGCCAATCGGTGCGCCGTTGGTGTCATGAAGAAAGGGGCAGTTGGCACCTGATGAGGGATGAAATCAGACGCAATCAGACGCAATCAGACGCAATCAGACGCAATCAGATGCTCATGGGGGCAGTTGGCACCTTGATAGCAGCTACCACGGTCGAAGAATTTGCATCGGATGGTGGCGCGATTGTCAGCGCGCCCGTCGGGGCGTGACTCCCGATACGAGTGTGAGACGGCGGGCGACGAGAGGGCATGCGAGACGGGCGGCGCCTGTAAGATGGGTGGAGTGGCAAGGGCGGGGGCTGCACTGGGACCTGCACCGGCACCGGCACCCGGAGCCACCACTGGAACGCCGTACTCGTTCACAACGTACACGCCGTGTTGGCCGCGCTCGTCGTGGAACGGAGCGCCGTGGTGAGCACTTGCATGCTGGGACGGAGCGCCATGATGGTCAGCGCGCCCGTCGTTTTGGGGTAGCTTTCGTTTCTCGCGAGTTCGCTTCTCCGGTCTACGAGGTCGAGCGCCGCATGTCGCGTCCCTGCTGAGAGCGCCCTCATAGCCGCCGCCGTCACTCGAGCTCCGGGCAGGTAGACTCGCCTCGTAGGGAATCGTCGCCGGCCCAAGCGCAGCCGTCAGAAGCGGTGCTGCGGGTGCTGCGGGTGCTGCGGGTGCTGCGGGTGCTGTGGGCGCCGGCGCCGTCGCGAGCGCAGCTGGCAGTTGGGGCGCTGGCGGTCGGGGCGCCGTCGCGAGCATGCGATCTGGCGCAGTCGCGGGCGCCGATGAGAGAGTAGCCGAGGCACTTAAAGCTGCCGCCATCGCTGTGGCGGCCTCGCTGGCGCCGGAGACGTTGCCGGCACCGATCGGGGCACCGATCGGGGGGAAGCTAGCACCACCGATCGCTTGCCCAAACGGCAACACACCAAGCGCCATCGAGCTGCCGAAGCCAAGGGCCGTCGACTGGGGCTGTGAATCGATGGGGCTGTGAATCGATGGGGCTGTGAAGCCAAGGGCCGTCGACTGGGGCTGTGAATCGACGGGGCTGTGAATCGATGGGGCTGTGAAGCCAAGGGCCGTCGGTGCTGCGCAGAAGCTCGCGCGAGATCGCGCGGCGGCGGAGGCACAGCGAGGGTCGTTCGGATTGCGCCGCGGATCTTCCGAGGTGCTCCTTCCTAATATGGGAGCGTCCGAGGGGCTCCTTCCTAATATGGGAGCGTCCGTGGTGCTCTGCGATGAGGGCACCGCCGACGGAGCAAGGGAGGCGGAGGATGGAGATAAGGAGGCGGAGGACGCGACTGGGGCTGGGGCTGCGAATTGGAACGGAGCGCCGGGGTGAGCACTTGCATGCTGGACTGGGGCTGCGAATTGGATTGAGGCGCCCACAACGGCGCCCATTGACGAGGCGGGCATGGGTGGCGCTTCGGCCGTTGGCTGTGCCTCAGGCACTGGTGCCCAAGACGGCGCCGCCGACGCCGGTGCTATGGCCTCCGGCAAGGGCGGCTGCGCGGCGATCAGAGCGGCGAGAGCGCCACCGAGCGAGTCAGTCATCAGAGCCGCTACGGGGGCAACCGCCGTCTCATCACCCTCATCACCCGTGGTCGGCGCCAGGAGAGGGGCACTTGGCGCCGTATCGGGCACCAATCTGTCATCCACAGCCTCGTGGCCTGTCAGCTTCTCGTCCGCCAGCTCTGTACACCCGTCGGCAGCTGCACCCGTCGAGCTCATATTCGCAGCAACCATGGCCGCCTCTGCCTCTACGGCTGCCAGTTGCGCCGCCGGCTGCGCCACCATGAACGCCTCCGCCGGCGCCTCCGCCGGCGCCTCTGCTGGCGCCGCTGCCGACGTCTCCTCAGCATCCATCACCACCTCCGGCACTCCGGCTGCCTCTCTGACATCCAAGCCCAAAGGAGTGGACCCTGGATTCTTGTTCTCGAAGCCTTTGGACTTGAAAAACTCTTGCTCACCAACAGTGAAGATGAAGTCGCCACCGCAGTCGCGGCATTGCAGAGTCTCGTCCTGTGCAAGGCGCTTCCTTTCGAGCTCCTCCGCGGTGGGAGCACGTGCTACACGCGCGATGGCCTTGTCCACGAGCTCCTCCTTGGCAGCCATCGCCGCGAAGTCGAGACATCGCGCGTCCATTGAGCGCAGGCCACAACAAGTGTGGTTTCATATGGGCTCTTTTGTTAACAGCGAAACAAGACACAGACCTGCAACCAAATCTCGGACACGCGCTGGGGAGCGTTTGGGCTCTTTTGTTAACAGCGAAACAAGACACAGTGAAGACCTGCAACCAAATCAGTTTCATTTTACTTTCGGGGAAATTTACATGTAGTTTTTCCATCAGCAAGTCAAGTCAAGTCCTGGCGGACTCCAAGTCAAGTCAAGTCAAGTGTGTGCGGACTCTTCAACCAGGATTTTCGAAAAGTTTTCTCGCGCGCGCCTCTTTCGCAACCTGGCGAGCCTGTTCCGCTGTTCGCCCACATCACTGCCATGCCTGGAGTACTACCAGGTCAGACAAGGGTGCTTTTGCGGCTGGCGACCTTCTTGCTTACATTGACGAACATCACAGCGTCGCGCGAGACTGAAGCCTGTGAGCTAGCACGACTATTTGAGCGTTTCGGCACAGACAAGCTGCCGGTGCACCACTACCAGCGTGCTTACTGTCCGATTTTGGAGCCTTATAGACTCAGTGCCAGAATCGTCGTTGAACTGGGCTTCTTCAAAGGAAATGGTTGCGCAGCCTTTGCAACCTATTTCCAAAACGCCGATGTGTACGGCCTCGACAATGCCGAATATTACTCTGTGACGGCGGTACCTAATCCGGACGGCCATGGGATGGTGCCCGGCCATCGCGGAGCGCCACTTAATCTTGGCCCACGCAAACAACACGTGCACTTCTTCAAGACCCACATGAAGGACTTGGAGTCACGCTTCGAGGAGCTGCGTGAGCTCGGCCGTAGAGGCGTCGGCTTGCCCGCGAAAGATATCGACGTTCTGATTGACGATGCAGACCACTTCAAATCAACCCAGATTAGCAATTTCAAATTCTGGTTCCCGAGATTGCGCGACGGCGGCATCTATATCATCGAGGATATTTTCATGACGCCCCTCCCTTGGCCCGGATGGAACACTTCAGAAAATCTTGTGCCCAGTACAAACGACAAGAATGGCCCGTGTCAGCCACAATGCTACTACCCGCAACGGCCAGCAGAACATTGGCTCCTCTCGCAGCAGCCTCCGGAGATGAGAAGGGCGCTGGAAAACCGGTCCTGGTTCATTACAATAACCGGCACTCACCCTGGTGGAGGTCTTGACATGATGATGGTGATTGTTAAGTGAGAGGCGGTACGGCCCGTTGGTGTCGGGTACAGCACTACCTCGGGGTTTACACTATCGTCTGTGGGCCTCGAAGCCGACTCGAAGCACGAAGGACCGCGTCGCCGTCGGGTCACCCTCGTCCTTCCGGAGAGTCGACCACGGTCCGGTCGCGGACCCCAGTGGGTCACCTGCGGTGACGGTGGCTGCGCCGTCCTCCGCGCTCCGGCGTCGCTGCGGCGGGAACGCGACGCCCGCGTCGACCCGATCGACTTAACCGAGGACTCGCGGCACAGGCGAAAGACGTAGCGACGAGAAAGATAATCGTCATTTATCATTTTGATTGCCCAGAAATCGCCACGCCGCGCGACCGTTCGCGCCGGCGCCCCCACCGCGGCGCCCCAGTCCGAATCACCGCACGGAAGCGGGCACCGGCGGACCTCTTGTGCGACCCCGCAGAGAGAGGCTGTCCGCCCGGCGCCGCTCACATGCCAAACGCGTCCAAAAAGTCGTCGGCCGTCGCGTTGCCACCGTGCACGTCGACCTCGGACGCGTCAAACTTGTGCATGCCACCCGCCACCTTGATACCCGAGGCCTCGAGCTCCTGCATCCTTGCGATTCTCGCGTCCTCCTCCTTCTCCTTCTCCTTCGCCTTCTTGGCGTTCTCCTCGATCTTCTTCTTCATCTCCGCCGCCTCCTGCTCCTTGAGAGCCTTGAGGTCGAATGCCGGCGCTGCCGGCGCTGCCGGTGCGCCTGCCGCGCTGCCGCCTGCCGCCGCCGCCGCCGCCGCCGCCGCCGCCACCGCCTCGCTCGCCGCCTCCACATCCTTTTTCGGATACGGCAGCGCGGGCGCAGCGGGGTTGACCCGACCGCCCTGGCTGAGGTCGAGCGGTCGAGGCGTCATGAAGGCACGCACGATGCCGTCGGTGACGCGCGCGCGCGCCGCCTGGTGACGCTCGACGAGCGGCGTAATCACGCTGATCAGCTCCGCCTTGATCTCGCCTGTCAGCATTCTACCGGACGAGTATTCCTCGTGTACATGCTTGAGCTTCGCATCGTCGAACTCGAAGAACGTGAGCCACTGGTACGAGACGTCCACGTCGCAGTTGCCGCCGAGCTGGCGGTGGAGCTCGACGGTCTCCCGGCCGCCCGAGAAGGCGTGCTTGTTCACCTTCTCCTTGATCTGCTTGGGCGTGTCCGTGCAGTAGATGGCTGTGCTCGCGTCGCTCGCGCTCATCTTCGTTCCCGGGCCCGTCATCGCCGGGAAGAACTTGGCATGCATGAGCGAAGGCTTGAGGAACCCGAGGCGCGGGGCCACGTCGCGCGTCATGCGAAAGTACGGGTCCTGGTCGATGGCACATGGGATCAGGCACGGCACGTCCACGCGGCTCCCGAAAATGTGGGGGAAGGAGCTCGAAAACGAGGGAGCCGCCTGCACTGCTGGGAATGCGTGCTTGCCGATGTGGTCCGAGTCGGTGAAGCCAAAGATGCCCTTGACCTGGTTGTACGTGGTCGCCTTTTGGATCTTGAGGATGTTCGGGTACATGTGCGAGATGTAGTCCAGGTCGGAGAAGATGAGCGTCTTCGTGATGTCGAAGCCGCACGCGATGATGTCCTTCGCGTTCTCGAACGCGAGCCGGTGGCACTCCTCGAGCTCGAGGTCCTTCCACAGGAATTTCTCGTCGTCGGTCATCTGCACCACGAGCACGCACTTGAACACGTCTTGCAGGTACTTGGTGAACATGAACGGGATCAGGTGCCCAAGGTGCAGCGCCTCCGACGACGGCCCACGGCCCGTGTACAGGTACATTGGCCGGCCGGCCTCAAAGTTGTCGAGGATCCAGTCGAGGTCGCGGTGCGAGAAAAAGATGCCGCGCCGGATCCACGGATGCGCCTTGCACCCAGTGATCCGCTCGAACTTTGCAATCAGCTGTGGTGTGATCGCCTGCGAGCCGAACTGGTCGATGAGCTTCGCATAATCTACCTTGCCGCTCACCGTCCACGGGTCGACAATGGCGTCGGCCTCCTCACCATCGGCATCGGCACTCGCGGGAGGAGGCATAGGCTCGGCCATTGGAGGCGGCGTGTCGCGTGCTCGGCTTAATAGTTTGCAATTATAAATCCTGTCAAGATTCCGTGGTATCATTAGAGACTACGTTCAGTTTCGGTGGTCTTCACACGTGTCTTCTGTCGTCGCAAAAGGCCCGCCGTCGACTGGCCGCCGACGACGGCGATGGGCCAGAATGACGACCTTCGCCTCCTGCTAGTCTTCCTCACGGGCTTCGTCATCTTCTCGCTGCCGCTGATGGCGAACGACACACGTCGAGTGTGGGCGCCTCGCCCCGCCGGCAGCGACCAGCCTCCGCCAGGGCCGCCCGACCCATATCCCCACTACCAATCGGATGACAACGACCCGGGCTGGAAGTTCCGCCGCGCGATAACCGATGGCGACCTCGACGAGGCGGAGAGGCTGTACACCGCCTCGCTCGCCGCCGATCCGCCGGTCAATCTGGCCAATCGGGCACACTGGCACGGCTCGACGCCGCTCTTCGAGGCCGCAAGGAGCGGCCATCTGCACGCGGCCAAGTGGCTCATCGCGCGCGGCGCAAACGCAGACGCGACCAACGAGTGGGGCGAGTCGGCTGCCAACGAGGCAGGGAGCATGGGGCACTGGGATATCGTGTGGTACCTGCACGAACAGGGCGCGCAGCTGACGCGCTCGACGGACCATGCACACTCATCGCTCGTGCTCTCGGCAGTGCGCCATCGCTCGACGGATGCCCTCGGCCAGCTGCAGAAGCGCGGCGTCGATCTAGGCACGCGCCACTGGAATGCCAACACGGTGCTGCACGAGGCCGCGCGCATGGGGGAAACGGCGATCATCACGTGGCTGCTCGAGCATGCAAAACTCGACGTGAACGCGACCAACGACAGCGGCGAGGGTGCCCTCGCCGAGGCCGCTACCATGGGCCACACGGAGGCCATGTGGAAGCTCATCGGCGCGGGCGCCTCACTGGGCGAGCCGGGCTCGGCCCACGCCAGCTCCCTCTTTTACAGCGCCGTGCGCCATGCTGACTTACGAGTGCTCAACTTGATGTTCGAGCGCGGCGCGGTGAACGCGAGCTCGATCAGCTCGACCGACTCGTTCGGCCGCTTGCCCATCCTCGAGGCGGTGCGCACCGGCAAGCTCGAGGTGCTCAACTGGCTTCTCGCACAGGGTGCCAATGTCAGCGCAGTCTCGAACGCCGGGCAGAGCGCTCTAGCTGTGGCCGCTTACGAAGACCACTTCCACTTGCTATGGCGGCTTGTCGAGGCTGGAGCTGACGTACACGCACGCAATGAGCACGGCGGCACGGCTCTCCTGGCCGCCGTGCGCCACGGCCACCATGACGACGCGCTCAAGCTGATCACGGCTGGCCTCGACGTCAACCAGCCAAACGACCGCGGCGACACGCCACTGACGGTGGCGGCGGCGCGCGGCGACATGGCGATCATCCAGATGCTCTTGGACCGGGCCGCGACAGCGACGCCGCGCCCGCCGCGCAACGACACGCCCCTCATCCGTGCGGCCAAGTACAAGCGGCTCGAGGCGCTCCGGCTGCTCCTCGGCAAGCGCGAGGTGCTCGGGTTGCACGTGGACGATGTGAATCGGTACGGCGACACGGCGTTGCTTGAGGCGTGCCGCGCTGGCAGCCTCGAAGCGGCCACGCTGCTTCTCGAGCAGGGCGCGAACGCGAGTCACGTCAACAAGAACGGGATGACCGCGCTGCTTCTAGCCGCAGAGGCGAGCAGCCTCGCCACCGTCAAGCTGCTCGTGTCGTACCGGGCGGATGTGCACGCGCGCAATCTGAATGATGAGGGCGCCATCGAGCTGTCTCGCTGGGGACGCGATTCAGACGAGCTGCGGGCTTTCTTCGAGGAGCATGGCGTCAAGCCACCCGAGCACGTGGACGACTACCCGACCCGCTACGAAGAGGATGCACATGACGACCCGGATGAACTTGAACCTCCGGAAGAGAGTGTCGCCTGAACGACAACGTACTCGTAGGCGGGGGCTGGGGCGCGCCTGCGATGGCAAATTTCTGTCGAGTATTGCTGTCATTAGCGAGTTGACATACTAGACGACACAAAAGGTCGTCTGTACTTGAAGGGGCAAAATAGCTGATATCATAACCTCGCGCCAAAGTTGTGTTCGTCTTGAACGCCAAGCTCGCCTTTTGAAGACTGCTGTGGGAAAGGGCGAAAAGCGATCGAAGCGCTTGTTTGCTGTCTTTTTTGTATCCTCAAGCGGCGCCATGAGCCTGTCGGGCAAGATGCAGAGCGGGTTGACGCCCGTGCCGTCGTCTCACGTGCATGGTTCGGTGCTCTGCCCGCGCCGTAGCGCTCCTGCTCGGTGTACAACGCCCGGGGGCGTGCCCGCAGTCCGCTTTGGCGCAGTTCCTGCCAGCTCTCCGCTCTGGCAGCAGCAGCAGCAGCAGCAGCAGACGATCGTGTTCTGGACGAAGAAGGCCAAACACATTGTGCAAATAAGCGTGCGAGCGCGAGACGGAGAGGAGGTCACGCTGTCGCACGATGGAGCGGCCGCCACGCGAGCACTGTGCCTCATCTGCCTCGAGGAGGTCAGCACGCTCCGCGGGCTCGCCTGCCCCGAGAGCCACCTAATCTGCTCGGCATGCCTTCAAAGGTACATCTGCAGCCTCGCTGGCTCGGCAAAGTTGCGCAGCTCGAATGGCGCCCTCGAGTGCCTCGGCGCCCACCAGCAGGCGTTCTCCTTTGGCCGCAGCATGGTCGAGCCCCTCCTCTTTGGAGATGCGCTGCGGCTCTACCTCGAGACGATGGAGACGCCGGAGACGCCGGAGACGACGAGGACGACGGAGACACCAGGCGAAGGAGAAGAGCAGTGCACTCCCGAGTCAATACAGCCAGAGCTCCACGAGGCCCTGAACCTCGGCTGCCCATCTTGCGAGGTGTTCTGCGACCCGGATCCAGACGGTTGCATCGCGATGAAGTGCAGCAGCTGCAACGTGGCGTTCTGCTGGCTGTGCTTTCAGCCCTGCGGCCGCGATGCGCACCCTCACTGCCGCGAGGTGCACGGTGGATTCTTTCCGCCGAGAACCGTCGTGAACCAATGGCATCGGCAGCTCCGATGGCGCCAGGTCAACGGGGTGTTGCAGCGCGCGTTTGGGGAGCGCCCGGCGCCGAAGCTCGCGGTGGTGATCGCTTCAAAGCGAAAGGAGGCCTGGCGGGAGGAGGCCTTGCGCCTCTGTGCGCGGAATCTCGCCGACCGCGAGATTCGGCTGTGGCCCTTCCCGACCGTGGAGCCGTCAGTGGGAGGCATGCTCGAAGTTGTACCGCACGTGCAAGCGGCGCAATTTGGGCGGATCGACGAGCTTCGAGCGCTCCTCGACAATATGCCGGAGCTTATCGACCAGACCAACGACCGCGGCATGACTGCGCTCATGGCCGCGGCGCACGGAGGGCACGCTGCAGTCGTCACAATGCTCCTCGAGCGCGGGGCGGACATTACCTGCCGGGACGATCGTGGGGTGAGCGCTCTGGACTATGCGATCAGGGAGAACAAGCAAGAGGTGGCGCGGGCGCTCCTGGACTGTGGCGCCAAGGTCGATGCGCTCAAGAAGGGGCTCAACATTGAGTCGGCCACGATGCTTGCCAAGATCGGCGCGGAGAAGGGTATCATGCTCTCGGGCATGACGCGCGACCAGACGGAGGCCGACTTCTCAAACCAGGGCCTCGAGCCCGCCGACGCCATCCTGATCGGGTCGGACCTGAAGTTGATGGCGGTCTTGACCACCCTGCGCCTTGACGATACCAAGATCGGTGCGGTGGGTGCCAAGGTAATCGCTGAGGCGCTGAAGGTCAGCGCGGTATTGAAACACTGCAACTTGCTCAAGAACAATCTCGACATTGAGTCGGCCACGATGCTTGCCAAGATTGGTACGGAGAAGGGTATCTTGTTCTCGGGCATGACGCGCGACCAGACGGAGGCCGACTTCTCAAACCAGGGCCTCCAATCCGCCGACGCCATCCTGATCGGGTCGGACCTGAAGTTGATGGCGGTCTTGACCACCCTGCGCCTTGACGATACCAAGATCGGTGCGGTGGGTGCCAAGGCAATCGCTGAGGCGCTGAAGGTCAACGCGGTATTGAAACACTGCAACTTGCTCAAGAACAATCTCGACATTGAGTCGGCCACGATGCTTGCCAAGATTGGTACGGAGAAGGGTATCATGTTCTCGGGCATGACGCGCGACCAGACGGAGGCCGACTTCTCAAACCAGGGCCTCCAATCCGCCGACGCCATCCTGATCGGGTCGGACCTGAAGTTGATGGCGGTCTTGACCACCCTGGACTTGTCCGTCAACCGCATCGGCGACGAGGGTGCCAAGGCGATCGCGGAGGCGCTGAAGGTCATCGCGGTGTTGACCTCGGTGGACCTCCGGGTCAACTCCATCGGCGACGATGGTGCCAAGGCGATCGCGGAGGCGCTGAAGGTCAACGCGGTGTTGAAAAATCTCTCCGTCGCCTACAACAGCAACATTGTTGGAGTGGCGGCGCAGCAGCTTGCGGCGGCAGCATTGGGCAGCTTGTCGCTCGAGGTGCTCTCTGGGGTGCCGATCAAGGAGCTGCGTGAGGACAAGCTGACAGAGCTCAACCTGAGCTCGATGGGCCTAGGGCCGACCGAGGGCATCGTGCTTGCCGAGCTGATTAAGTTCAGCGCGGTGGTGACCACCCTCGTCCTCGGATCATTCCTCTTTGGGAACAATATCGGGGATGAGGGTGCCAAGGCGATCGCAGAGGCGCTGAAGGTCAACGAGGTCGTGACCAAGCTGTGGCTCAACAACAACAAGATCGGCGACGACGGTGCCAAGGCGATTGCGGAGGCGCTGAAGGTCAACGCGGTCCTGAACAAGCTCTACCTCCAGTACAACAGCAACATGGGAGATGCTGGAGAAAAAGCGCTGCGAGATGCGGTGATGGGCCGGAGTGAATTTGTGTTGGAGCTGTAGAAAATGATAGTGTGTGAATCCAGAAGGAACAATACCCCCCTTAGCCCTCTGGTCGAATCGGGCCGGGACGGGCGCGCGACCGGACGTTGCCGGACGTCTCCGGGGTCGCGGTGACTGTATACCGCAGTGTACGGTCGGTCGGTGACGACTGACCCGGCCACCCGCCGGCGCCGGCCGCCGCGCCATGCGCCGCCGGGATGCGCGTGGGCCCGCGCCCCGCACGAGAACCGAGAACGGCATGCGCGTTCTTTCTACGTTCTTTCATCTTTTCGTAATCATGCGTGCGTCGAAAGACGAAACGTGCGCGTCGTACCGTACGTTGACGGTTGTGAACCGGAACTAAACGAAACCCGGAACCGCGGAGGGCCGGGAGGGGGCCCGGCCCGCCCCATATGAAAAGGTAAACTCGGCCCCCACCTGGGGGGAGGCTGAGCCGGGCCGGGCTCCTCAGCAACCATAGTCAGTTCAGCCAGCCCGTGCACTTGCGCGCGCCGCAGCAGCATGGGATAGCGTTGCTCCGATCGTCCTCGTAGTCGAACTGGTAGTTGTACGTGATCTCCTCGCCTTGCTCGATGCGCTCCTTGGAGTAGAGCACGATGCGCTGCTTGCCGCCCGCCTTGATGATGCGCGTGTAGCAGTTCGGCTCGCAGCAGTGGTTGGCGAAGCGAGCGAGCCCACCACGGCGCGTCGCGTCGACGAAGAGATCGTCGTCCACGCGGAAGATGTAGTCGTCGCCCCAGCCCCAGCGCCGGTAGTGCTTCTCGCGAACCTCGGAGACGGCCTTGCGCACATACTCACCGAGGTACTCGACGACAAAGTCCTCTTTCTCGATCGCCTCCGCCGCGTACAGCCCCCACGAATGGATGGCGCTCTTACCAAAGATGAGCTTCTTCTTTCGCGCCTTGAGCTCATTCAAATCGAGCAGGCCGGACAGACCGACGTGGAGCGAGCGCTGTCTCGAGCGCTCCCCCCGCGAGGCCACCGAGCCCCCCGTGAGGCTTGGACCGTTCTCAGCGGCCAGCGGCGGCTTCCAATATGTCGGAGTGATCACCATCGACGTCGTGAGCGACGCCCGGCGCAGCGCCTGGCTCTGGCGCCGCTGCGCGCGATACCGCTCCACCAGGTCCACGCCGACCGTCCTCGCGCACTCACCGCGCTCTTCGGCCGCCGTCTTGGGCGATGGCACACTCGCATCGCCCGCCTCGTCGAGATGACGATCCGCACCCGCACCCGCACTCGCACCCGCCGCCGCGGGCGCCGCGGGTGCCGCGAGCGCGCTGCCCTCCGCCGCGCCGCCCTCCGCCGCGCCGAGGCCGCTGGGCGTAGACAGCGCGGGCGGGCGGCTCGGCCCAGCCGGTGGCGCCCGCACGCGCACGAGCTGGCAGACCGCGCCCGAGACCGCGCACGAGCTCACGCCGGCCGGCGCCGGGCGCCACCTCTCTTGTTCCAGATTGACGAACTCGGACACGCCATCCTCAATGTACAGCACCCTGTGCTTGCCGCTGCGCTCCACCCATTTCGTCACCGAGGCAGCGTACCACTGCTCGTCGAGAGGCCAATAGATCTCAATCAGCTGGCCCACCATCTCAGGCGCTGCAGCGGGCGCGGCGGAGGGGTCCGGTGTGCCGAAAGCGGCCTTGGCCTTGGCCCGTTGCATGCGCGCGATGAGCGGAGTATCCTCACCGCTCTCGTCCGCCTCATCAATAAGGTCGCCCTGCTCGTCCCTAGCCTCGCTCAATACGGCGCTCTCGCCCTCCTCGTCCCTAGCCTCCTCAGCGCGAGGCGGCTCCGCCATCGACGCCGCCATCGAGGCCGAGATCGCCATCGCGAGCTCGAGCTCCTCCTGCTCCGTGATCGCGCCTGAGACGGCGCCCGAGCCGACGCGTCGCTTCTTAGCGGCGTGCGGCGGCAGCGTGCCGCTCACGGCCGCGGCCATTGGTTCGCTCAGCTGTAACGATGCCGGCCGTGGGCGCATGTTCGGGCGCGAGCCCGATCGTCCGCCGCCGCCCCCCGCGCCCACCTCGTCCGCCGGATCCGCGGGCGCTGTGATGGGCACCGCTTCAGGCGCCGTGTCGGGCGCGGGCGCCCGGGCGGTGGCGCCCGCGGCGGTACGGCGCGCGGCGGCCTTAGCCGAGCGTGCAGCACGGGCCTTGGCGGCTCGATCGGGCTTGACCTGGCTCGATCTGGCTCGATCTGGCTCGATCTGGCTCGATCTGGCGTCTCGATCGGGCATACCGGCAGTGGGAGTCGCGCACGAAGGTGCCATCTCCACGTCGGCCGCCGCGTCCTCGTCGTCGTCCATGGCCTCATCCTCGTCCAGCGCCGCCGCGGGTGGAGCCTGATTGAGATCTGGCTCCAGATTGCGATCTGGCTCCAGATTGCGATCTTGCTCGAGCTGCCAGAGCACCAGCGCACGGCGCGGTCCCTGAAGCATCGCCAGACGGCAGAGGGGGCGTGCTCGCTTTCGCGAACGGCTCGGCACCGGCTGCACCGGCCGCGGCGGCTGCGCAGCCTTGCGCCGCACTACATGGGCGCCGTGTTGGGCGTCGCGGCGTGCGGCCGCCGCGGTGCGCTCAACACGACGCTCCGCGGCGGCCCTCACCCCGAGTGCCCGCCGCAGCGCGTGCGTGCGCGCCGACAGCCGCCGCGGCTTACCGCTCGCGCCGCCCGCTCCGCCGTTCACACCGCCGTTCACACCGCCGTTCACACCGCCGTTCACACCGCCGCCCACGCCGCCCACGCCGCCCGCTCCGCCCGCGCCGCGTGCCTTGTCTTTCATCCGTCGCAGCCGGAGTGCGCGTGCGAGGGCGGCCTCGAGGCGCGAGGCTTGCCCAAGGGCGCCAGCGGAGGCGCCAACGGAAGCGCCAACGGAGGCGCCAACGGAGGAGGTGGCCGTCGAGGCTGCTGTCGATGCTGGGCTCGGGCTCTTCGTGAGTCGCACGGCTGGCTGCGGCTGGGGTGCAGCCAAGGCGCCGTTGCTGCTGCTGCTGCTGCCGCCGCCGGCTGAGCCAGCCGTGCGCGCGTGGCTGTTGCTGCTGCTGCCGCCGCCGGCTGAGCCAGCCGTGCGCGCGTGGCTGTTGCTGCTGCTGCCGCCGCCGGCTGAGCCAGCCGTGCGCGCGTGGCTGTTGCTGCTGCTGCCGCCGCCGGCTGAGCCAGCCGTGCGCGCGTGGCTGTTGCTGCTGCTGCCGCCGCCGGCTGAGCCAGCCGTGCGCGCGTGGCTGTTGCTGCTGCTGCCGCTGGCGGAGTGGGGGGTGGCTTGAGGCGCCGTGACGGGCGCCCCGCCAAAAGTGCCCACGGCGGCGCGGGCTGTAGTGGCACTCGTAGCAGCCCCGATGCGAGCGGTTAGTGCTGCAGCGGCGGCGTGCGCGGCGGCGACGGCGCGCGCCAAGGAGGGCGCGCTTCCCGTCGCGGCGCTGCTCGAGGCGCTCAACACGGCGCTGCTTGAGGGCAGTCGCATGGTGCTGCTTGGTGGCGGTAGCGGTGGCGCCTGCGAGGGCGGCGGTGCCGACGGTCCCAAATATGGAGCACTGGCCCGACCCAAATATGGATCACCGACCCGTCGCTGCTGCAGCGACGGCTGTGATGGCAGCGCCGGCGACGGCAGGCAGTCCGGCGGCAGCAGGGCTGAGTGGCGATGGGAGTTGGAAAGGGATGCATGCGCCGCATTGGAAAGGGATGCATGCGCCGCAATCGGCGGCACGGCGGCCGCGCTGTGGAATGGCTGCCCCGAGCTCCGGTTCGTCAATTGCCGCACGTCGTCGTGGGAACGGGTCTCTTCGCGACGTGAAGGGTCGATGCTATGGTGGCGCGGCGGCTGGGGTAAGACCACTTCGACGATCCCGTCGCGCGGCCAGTCACGCTCGCGCTCCGCCCCCGTGGCTCTCTCGAGCCGACCGGGGCCGGTGCCATGTGGACCACTTACAGGGCCGGTGCCAGGGCCGGTGCCGGAACCTTTGCTCCAGGGAGGTGCGTCGCCTCGAGGAGGTTCATGATCGCGCGTCGGCGCGCCGTACTCGCGCGCGGGCGGAGTGCCGCCGTGCTTCGGCGGTGCGTACTGTGGCGGCGGGCAGCGTTCCACTTGCGGCGGCGGCGGCCGATCAGCGGGCGGTGGCGGCCCACGCTCCGGCCAACTGCGCTCTGGTGGCAGAGGCAGCGGCCGGTCAGGCGGCCGGTCGGGCTGACGGTGGTCGCCGCTATGGCCCGGGAAGATGAAGCGGCTCGGGCGCGGCGATCCGTCACCCCAGCCGCCGCTGCCGCCATTGGGACCGCTGCCTGGAGCTGGCCATCCGGCGTTGACGCTCGGCCAGCGGTGGTCGGCGTCGCCGTCGCGAGGATGCACGTGGTGCCCCGCGTATGGCGGTGGTGCCCACTGCGAGGGCGCCGGTCCACGACGGTATTCGACGGGCTGATGGCTGTACTGCTCTTCGTGAGGCCGTAAGGGCGGCGGTGCCCAGTGATTGTGGCCCTGGTACCCTCGGTCAGGCGGAGCATGGATCCACTTGCGGCCCGATGGCGGGGGCGGGGGTCCACCACGGGAGTAGCCGCCTCCGTGTCCACCGGGCTCCATTTATATACCCCGGGCTCACACAACTCGGAGAGCGGGCCCGCAGAGCCTTGTGCCCTGAAGGAGCGGACTGCTATTCACAGGATTGGAAGGACCGTGAAAAACGCCGCCATAAAGTCGTCGTCTCCTACGACACTGGGCCGGCGTATTAATCATGTCTGATCGTGGATCCAAATGCAAGCTTCTCACAGTCGGAGTTTGTCTTCACACGCAATGGAGTCGGACGAGCGCGGTCGAGCTTGGTTCCACGCCACCACGCCGCCACGTCTGCTCGGCAACGACGTTTGGTTTCACACGGCTGACACCGCGCCACTCCTGGAGCAGCACGCGCCGTACGGCTTCCGCGATTCGGTCAACGCGTCCGTGCTGCGTGCGTGGCAGTCTGCCGTCGCCGCCAACATGACCAGAGACGTCACCACCCGGCGACGAAGCTGTGCTGTCGTCGGGAGCTCTGGCGTGATGATAAATGCCTCGCTCGGTCGTCGCATCGATGCAGCCGACCACGTGATCCGGATGAATACAGCTCCAACCGTCGGCTTCGAAGAGCATGTCGGCAGCAAGACAACCATCCGCATCGCGACGCTGAATGCGGGCCTGCACGCGCGTCGGGAGGGCCTCGTGACCAGGAGCACCACGCTTGTTTACTATTGCCAAACAAAATGGATTGGTGCGTGCTGGGGCTGGATTCCGCGGGAGCCGGCACCGCGGCTGAGTCCGAGCTTGCTACGCGTGGCGCAGGCAGTGCTGCGCACCTCGAAGCTGTTCCCCTCGACGGGCATCATGAGTGTGCTCGTGGCCATGTCGCTCTGTCGCAAAGTGAGCCTATACGGCTTCGGCCTGAGGAACGACACCAAATGCGGCAAGTATTACGGACGTTGCGTCACCCCCTCGATGTATTTTTCGCACCTCTCTCGCAAGCAAATCGTGATGGAGAGCAAGAAGCAGAAGCACATTATGGAGGTGGGTGGGGCTTACCACGATCTGGAGAGTGAAACTTCGTGGCTCCAGAGTCTTGGCTACCGCGCGCCGATGGCGGAGCACGTGAAGCTCGCTGGGTTTGACGCCGTCAGCCTGCGCATGGAGCCGTGGATCGACCCGCGCCAGGCAGCGAGGGTCGCGAAGGCGGCGGGTTGAGATCGTGTTGAGATCGTGTTGAGTACCAATAGGTACCTCTCTAACGACCAAAAAAGCTCACTTTTCACTTTGAGTCCTTTCCTCTCCGCTCACCTCCTTGTGGCTTTCCCACTGCTCGGCCCCACGTGAACGAGGGCCGTGACGGTACTGGTATGGCTGCGCGCGCTCCGCATGTTTCGGGAAAAAGACTGTGAAGGGTCGGTCCTCTTTTTCTCACAGCACCGAGGTGTCTCCTGTGAAAACCATGGCCGGCACCTCCTTACCTTGGCTCACGCGCTTCCTTCTGCGCTTCTTCCTCGGCGTCTACCGCACCATGGCTCTCCGGGTGCTCACAGTGCGCCGTCGCTTTTTTGGCGAGCGCTCATCGCCGGCGGATGAGCGTGTGCTGACTGGTGCCGCGTGGTCCGAGTTCTGCGACACTCTCAAGTCCGCGGGTGGCGCGCTTGTGGCACCGGGTGCACCGCAAGATGCGTTCAACCAAGCCGAGGGCTATCGGTACCTCGCGCGCCTCGCACGAGCAGGGCTCGAGAACTTTCTCGAGTGCTCCGACGTTGAGGCCCCGCAGCTGTGCGCGATCGCCAATGGCAGCCGAGCGGCGAGGATCTGCATCGGCTCCGACAATCCGGACAATTTGTACGAAAATGCGACCATCGACGGCGGCTTGGAGTACGTGGTCACTGGCACGCGCGGCACAGTCCAGTACCTCGGCTTCGGCACCCAGAGCGGCCAGTACGGCGGTAAGGGCGGGCTGTCCACAGTCGACTACTTGGAAGCCGAGCAACTCGTCTTCGACCCGTCACGTGACGCCGTCGCCCCCGCCGAGCGCACCTTTGAGCTCGTGCTCTCGGCCGTACGGCCGCCCGATGTACGCAACTGGCTGCGTCTCGTGAGCGAACCACGCGAGGCGATGTTCATCGTGCGTCAAACGTTTGGAGATCGATCAAAGGAGGTACCATCGAGCCTACGGACTGACCTTCATCCGCACCCGCACCCGAATTCGAACCCTCACCCTCACCCTCACCCTCGCCCTCACCCTCTACCTCACCAGGTACCGGCGAGCCTCCGGATCGCGCGCCGCACGAGTGCCGGCGGCGTGGCCGTACCAAGGCCGCTCACAAGCGCGCGGCTGGACGAGGGCCTGCAATCCGCCGCCGTCCTCGCCGCGGGCGCTTCGTCCATGTTTTCCAAGTGGGCGCGTGACTTCCAGTCCCACACCAACACGCTGCCGCTCTTCGACCAGCAGCGTTCGAATCAAGCGGGCGGAGATCCGAACATTCGTTACTATCACTCGTACTGGCGACTCGCGCCGGGAGAGGTGCTGCGCATCCGCGCCCGCCCACCGCCGTGCCGCGCATGGAACTTCCAGCTCAACAACCACTGGATGGAGTCACTCGACTACCGGTACCATCGCGTACACACGAACTCGACGCTCGCTCGACCCGACGAGGACGACCCGGGCGCTGTGACCGTACTCGTCTCACACTCGGACCCAAACGCGGACGGCGTCTTCCGCGGCAACCACATCGAGACCGTAGGCCACACGTGTGGCACGATGTGCTTCCGCTGGATCGCGCCGCGAGTGCCTGATGAGCTGCTGCCCCACCCCGTCGCCGAGGTCCTTTCGTTTGATGAGCTCATGCGGACGTATGCCTCTGGGCATCGCCTTTGAATGCCACTGAGCGCATGGCCTTTGAATGCCACTGAGCGCCTCGCCTTTGAATGCCTCTGAGCGCAAGGCCTTTGAATGCCACTGGGGGCCTCGTCACCCAAGATGGTTCGTCTCATGGTTCGCCACACGGCCTCTAGGGGCCTCGCACCCTCTAGCCCTCTATTAGCCGCGTTCGAACACTCGCCAGACTTGCTTTGGAGTGGGAGGCCTGCACCTAACGCCGGCGCGCTAGGGCTTTTCAGAGCCTAAGGCTAAGCGCGGAGATCGAGAGAGGCGGCGTGCGCTGGCTCGCAACACGCAAGAGGTGCGTTGCATGGAGCAGGAGACGAGAGGTTGCGTGAGCCGTGTGACTCGTGTGCCCGGCGGCAAGTATCCTACACCGGCTATACCGGGCCCACTACGGAATGCAATACCACGGGCCCAATACGGAATGCAATACCAGGCCCAAGGTTCGACGGCCGCGCCGGGGCACGGCAGTCGGCACTCCGGGCAGCGCGACTCCGTCTCCGGTCGTCTCGTCTCCGACGCCGCCGTGACGCACCCGCGGACCGTGTAATGACGCGCCGGGGCGCCGCGCGGGCGGCGGGGCCGCGCTACCGGCGTCGGGCGTCGGTTATACGGGGGGCGCGTCGTGTCGGTCGTGCTTTTCACCCCGGTAATTGCTTGCGATTTCACACCACCGCCTCTCAACTCAAACTCTCTAATCTTTCAATGCTCACTCAGAGCTCGGCGTCACCACATACGTCTCTAGCACCCCCGAAACGCTCGTTGAACTATAGGATGCGGCGGTGCTGGGCCTGGGGAGCGCCATAGCGCTGCCCTCCATGCCTTACAGCCTCAGTGCGTGTAGGCAAAGCTGAACAGCAACCTCCATAGCGTTTACCTCGCTCACCTAGGCAAGACGCCAAAGTACGACGCCATCCCGATGACCACGAACCCGAGCAGGAACGGGGCACTCTTTTGGAGCGTTTCCGCTGGCGACTGGGTAGATGCGTTCTTCTTGTCGACAGAGGCGGAAGCAAAGCTGCGGGCTAAGTAATCGCCGGGGATGAGCTCACTGATATCGAAGCCGCCGGCCTTGCCACCGCCGACCTTGATCAGCTCGATCTCGAATATCAACTCTGAGTTCGGCGGGATGTCATTCATCTGCCGGCTGCCATAAGCCAGAGCCGCCGGAATTGTGAGGGTGGCTTTGCCGCCCTCCTTCATCATCCCTAGCCCCTCCTGCCAACCTTTGATGACCTGATTGACCTTGAACGTCGTCGGTTCGCCACGAGAGAATGACGAATCGAACACCTTCCCATTCGCAGCCAACTTGCCCGTATAGTGCACGGTCACGCTATCATCCGGCGCTGGCGTCCGTCCGTTGCCCGCCACAGTCTCAACATACACGAGCCCGGTTGCCGTGGTCGCCATCATCTCAACATGCAAAGCCCTCGGGCGGCGCAACGTCAAGCCTGCGCCACCGGCGCTCCAGGCCGTAGCCGGCGCCAAGGCGCACAGCAGAAGCGCGATCGCCATTCTGATCGGGGATTGCGATCTGGCACCGATAATTTGTCGGATTCGTCGGCCGTCAAAAGGGGGACCCTTCACTGGGCGGTACGGGCGTCGTCGGCCGACTCAACCAGGGTCCTCGACTTTCTTGGGGGATATTTTGATGTTACATGTAACTTAATCAAGGTCCTGTCTGCTGTCTTTCACTTTCTCACACTCACTGTTTTTTCTGTCTCAGCTTTCACGGATTCACGCAGAACCAGGAGCGCGCCCGCAGAGGCCTCCTTTCCCCACCGCCTGATCGCTCCCGCCCGAGCGAACCGACCTGGCCGATGTCGCGCTCGAATCGGCGTCTTTGCCTATTTGCCGGGGCCGATCCATCGTCCCACGCCGCTCACGCCCCCAGCCCCTCTGAGGGTCCGCCAGACCCACGCTTTCAAACGCTTGCGGCACTCGGCGCGCTGAGGCCGTGCCGGATCCGTTCATGCTGGTACGATCTACGATCTGTGAACTCTCTGTGTTCCGTGTAAGCAGTAGTAATGATACTCCACACATTTACCAACTTTCGTGACCACTCGCTGTGTCTTAGCGTCAATAGCCACTAACTGAGTCAACAATCTATAAAGAGCCTGTGCACACCTGCGCGGGTGCTGGGTGCCCTGGTCCGAGGCGAGACGCAGACGTCTAGACCTTGGACGAGCGAATGGACGAGCGGCGCCGACACATGTGCGGTGGCGCCGATGACGCTCGAGCTGACATGAAGCACATCACGCCAGGCTATTCGGCCGGTTCGCGAGCTGGCTCAGAGCGGCGGCGGCTGGAGGCAAGGGCTGCCCGTAGCCCTATCTATGATTTTAGCCAGTGATTCGGCACGGGCATCTCCAGCCGTGCCGCGATCGCTGCGCCCTCCTCGATCGTTATCGAAGCGACCGGTTTCCCATCCATTAGCCGCGCCGCCTTCGACCCATCAGCTGCCCACTGCACGCCCTCGCCTACCGGCGCATTCTGCCTCCATTTCGACACCAGCGTCTGCCCGTTCACGTGCTTGAATGCACCGCGCCCCGCACGCTCACCAGCCATGTACTCGCCGACGTAAATCTCGCCACTCGCGTATCGTTCGCACCCTCGGCCCTCGAAGCCTTGCCTCCAGTCGACGACGACGCGCACCTTTCCCTGTTCCACCTCCGCTCGGAAAGGCTTTTTGTTGCTTTGCGACAGCATCGTTTCGGCCGCGTACATTTCCTGCGCGGAGCGCGCGAAACCGAAGCCGGCGCGCGTCTCGGCTGCTACTAGCAGCGGGTTGGCTTCACTTGCAGCCTGTGGTGACGAGGGCATCGCTCACGAGCGCAGCGGAAGCGGCGGCAGCGAGGCCGGCTATGGACCCAAAAGCTAGCGCGTTTTTGGGCTACTCTACGGTAGTACCATCACGTTCACGTTCACGCATGTTCACGGGTGGTTAGGGCGTTCTGGAGTCCCGCGTCCGCCTCGTCGTCTCACGTCCAGAGTAAAAGGTTGAAGGTTGACACTTGATCTCGATTCCGACTCACACACAAAGTGTGGTCCTGTTTTCAATATTGAATATTCACACACACACAAACTGCACAGTGCACTCCTCTATTCGAAAGCACATCTCAGAGGATCAAGAGGCACATCGCCGTCTCCTTCACTCCATGTACTGTGGCATGGCGCGCACATGTATACTTGCACAGTTGAATGATGGCTCGTCGACCGATGTGCGATGCGATCCGAGCGTCAGTCCGATGATGCCACAAGCAGCGGCGACGGGCGAGCGCCCCGCACCGCAGCGGCCACCTCAGCATAACCGCTGCATCCCTTCGTCCGCTTGCCTCGGCGAGAGGCTCAGAAGCTGACCCGGGTCGACCGCTTACCGTACATGAGCCTGCCGTCGATGTAGCACTGCTCAATCATATTGTCCTACGAGCAGGGAACGAAGACGGGGCAGATGTGCACGGCTGAGCGGGCACGGTCCTGCGGCGAGCCTTGATCTGTGTGCACGCAGGGGTGGCCAGGGCGCGCGCGCGCAGGCGCGCGGCTCACGTCGACCACGAAAAAGCACGTCTCGGCCACGTGGCCATCGACCCAGCCGTGCGAGGTCTGCGAAAGGACGCCATCCTGGAAGACGATGGAACGCTTCGTCAGCTGCGTCGTGATCGGATTCCTCCACACCTCGTCGCGCACAAGTGGCCACTCGTCGGGCACGTCGCCGCGCTCCATGTAGCCCGTAACCATCACGCCCTGCTGCATGCTCCATGTCTGGAGGGGCTGCTTGCTGATCGGCCGCACCACCATCTTGCGGAAGACCCACGGCACGCCTATCAATGAAAGATACTCGTCGAGCGAGCCCTCCTCCGCTTCCACCTTCCACGTGCCTACGAGATCCGTGATTTTGGTGTCCAGCTGCGGCTTGAGCCGAACGGCTTTGCCGAGGGCCGAGGAGTAAGCGGTGCTTTTGGCAGCGAACTCGGGCTCAAACTTGCGCGTCGCGCAGCACTCCGCCCCCTGCGCATTCCCCATGCTGGAGACGGAACGAAGGGCAAGCGTCGGGCCCCGCCGACGGGTCCTGGTTTACGAATGCGGATCGGATGCGCTGCGCCTTCTTTACGCGGTGCGGCACGACGGCGCCTTACCTTTTTTGGACCTCGTGAGAACTTTTGCGACCACGCCGGGTGTCTCTACGATGAAAAGAGTCGCAGATCGTCGATCAGTCTCTCCGTTATCTCTCCATGGTACACTCGAATGCCGAATCTGCTGCAGGGTAAGCAGGGTAATATCGTCAATCGTCTTCGGTGCTCACCAAGGGTGCTCACAATCATGTAAAACCTCGCGGGTCCCTTGATTGAACGCGCGGGGGCAAACGTAGGCACTCAGCGACCCGCGCCCCGGGTCCGGCCGACCGGGCACCCTCCGGCTCATCGGGCCGTGCTGCGCATTCGCGACACCACTGCGGTAGTGCGGTTTTGCCGTTCGGCCGCGGGAAGGTGTCCGGGTGACCGGTTCGCGGTCGGTCGGCTGGGATACCCGCTAAAAGCCAACCGCCGGAAACCTAAACGGCCAAGAATGCAACGACCGATACAAGTTCAATTACCATGATTGGTGTAGCGGTTCGTCCTTCGTCGGCGTTGAGAGCTTAAGCCAACGACAAAACTCACAAGTTTCACAAGAACGTAGAACGTTCCCTCAACCCGTGGGTTGTGGAGTCTCGCCAACGGGCACGCTTTCCGGCGAACTCGGAGGCGCCGGGCCAGGAACGTGCATGTGCGTGTGAGGTGTCTCCAGCTCGGGAGTGTTCGCTCGTGCCAGCACCGGTCGCGACTCAAGAGCCACTCCCCTATAGGTAAACCGCTCGCCCCCGGGTAGGAGATAGTGGAGTGAATGTGGCAAGGCGGTCGGTTGCGCAGCTGCCGCTGCTGCCTTGCTTTGATGGAAGTCATCGAGCTGCTGCTTCACGAGGCGCTGCTGGAGCTGCTCGAGCTGCTGCTCGAGCTGCAGCTGCTGCTCCTGCTCCTCGAGACGGCCGAGCTGCTGCTGCTGCTGAGCCAACCGGTGCTGCTGATGCTGCCACGGCGCCGTCGCGGGCGCCCCATTGGTAGGCCAAGATCCAAACGGCTCTTCGAGTGCATGCGCCGTCGAAGGCTGCCTCGGGGAGCGAGCCTGGGCCGGCGACGCGAAGGAAAGGGGTATGGCAGTGCCTCCGGGAGGCGCGACACTGAGCGCGACACTGCGTGCTCCAGGGGCACTTCGTGGGATGGCGCGCCCTCCCGGGCGTGGATGGCGTGGGGGCTGCGGGGTGCCCGGCACAGCGCCATGCTGCTCGGCGCACGCAACGCCGGGTGCGTGCTTCTTGAGGACAATCTGAGAGACACCGCCACCCAGAGCGCCGCCCGTTTTGGGCGAGCCTCGGGGACCTGTACCGGTAGCCTCGGAGCCCTGTACCGGTAGCGGTGGCGCACCAAATCCGCTCTCGGACAGCAAGTCGCCAGCATCGCGGCGAAAGGTGGTCCCCCAGCGGTGGCGCCATTGACGAAATTCGAGCCTCTCGTCCGTTCGGTCGGCCACTTGCAACGGCATTTGGTTGCCCTGCTTTCCTTGCAGCGGTGGCCCCCTGAGGCCACTCATGGCCTCTGTCAAGTACGAGCGAAGCTGTGTGATTGACTCGAGTGCTGTGCGCACAAGCTGCGCCTTCTGCTGCTTGGCGCGCTCGCGCACCTGCCGTACGCGCGAGTCGGCCGCCTCCAAGACAAACTCGAGCTCCGAGAACGCATACTCCATCGCCCGCGAGGTTCGTGCCAGCTCGAGGCGCGCTGCATCGAGGGTGCGCTCAGCCCTACGGTAGCGTTCGATGAGCTCGTGCACTTGCTCGCCTAGCGGCTTGTTCTGAACCATCTCGAGCTTCGCGCGCGCCGTCGCAAGCGCCGCCTCCACCATGTTGATCGTCTGCTGCCGCCGCTCCGCCTCCGCCCTCCAATGATTGACCCCAACGTCGGCAGAAGAGAATTGATGCGCCACCTCGCGGACCGCATCGAGCTCGACCTGCGCGACGCCCAGCTGCTGCTCCGCCTGCAACACGCGCGCTGCCCACGACTGCTCAGCCTGCTCGCGTGCGTGCTCGATACGGCGCTCGCGCTCCAGCGCCTCGTCGAGCGCCGTGGTGAGCTCGACCAATCGAGCGCTCAAGAGCGCGCTTTGCTCGTGCTGCACGGCGGCAACGCTCGCGGCCTGCTTGAGCTGCCGCTGATGCTCCTCGGCCTCCCGGCGCAATTCGAGAAGCTTGAGGGCTTGATTGCCCCCATCATCAGCGAGAGACGAGCGCAGGGCATGCAAGTCCGCTTCATTGGCGCGTAACTCCGCTTCTGTGGAAGCTAGCCGCGCAGTCGCAGACGCGACGGCCAGTCGCACCGCCTCAGCCTGCGCGGCACTCGCACCCTCGAGGTCGGCCGTTGCGGCCTTCAGTGATGCCGAGAGCTCGTCCCGCTGCTGCACGAGCTCTGAGATCCTCGCCATCATGCGCTCTCTGTCTCCTGACACAGCGTCGAGAGCCGCCTGTACCTGTCCGAGCGCCGCCTTGGCCTCCTTGCCGTCGGCCATCCACGCATTGTTGTCCTCGAGCAGCGATTTGTTCGACTGCTCGAGCCGATTGGCCTTCACTTGCGCCTGGTACACGCTCAGCTCCATTTGGCTAAGAGTTGTCTCGAGCTCCTTTTTGGCAGACCGGAGGGCCTCAAGCTCGAGCGTGAGGTCGTTGATCTGTTGGTGCGCCTCGGTGAGCCGCGGGTTGCCACCCGTCCTCTCCCTCTCGAGCCGCTGACGCTCCTCCTCTTCCCTGGCTTTCGTGTGCTCCTCCGCCAGCACGACCGCGACCTGCTGCTTCTCAACCTTCGAAGCCGTGCGAGCACGCTCGAGCTTCAGGTTCATCTGCAAGGTCTGCGCCTTGAGCTTGCCGTTCAAGTCACGCTGCGCTTCCGACCACAGTGCTTCCGCCGCTTGCATCGTGCTATACTCCGCGTTGGCGAACGCCGCTCGCACGCCTGCCTCGGTCCTCTGGCGTTCAGACGAGTCAGCAAACGGCAGCGGCTGCAAGAGCGCCAAGAGTTGGTCGACGGCCGCTTCAAAAGCCTCGCTCGATGCGGCTTCATATGCCGAAAGTGGCGAAGGGCCGCCGGTCACTTTGTCGCTTCCGTTCAGCTGCGCAGCCTTGTGCTCCCCGGCGGGGGAGCGACGAAGACCGTTCATGGTTCCGCGGTGCGGCGGTCGTTTCGTCGTCAATTGTTGGATCGAGGAAAACATGGACACGCCGAAGCGTTCGATTACCTTTCGCCGCGTGGCGGTAACGCTCATAGCTCGGCCGACCGCACGCATATAGCATATAGGACGTCGAATAGCGCCGTCTTGGAAGTTTCGCGAGAGCGCTTGAACAGGGGTGCGGAGAAGCTCGAGTCGGATCAATCGGTACCGACACCACCGACACCAGACCCCTGGGCCTGGAGCCCGTTCACGTACGCACATGCCGCCGCCCGGTGTAACCCTCTCCGATGTACCAAACCGGCGTCCGATTTTCGTGCTGCGCTCGTGGATCAATACCGTCCTTTCACGGCCGGTCGAGGGCTGCGAACTTCACCGGGTGTTCGCTGACGGCCTTACGCTGTGCCACGTGCTGGAGCGGCAGAGGCCGGGCGTGCGACTCGTTCGCTTCGGCCGTCCAGTGACTCGCGCCACCGTGCTTTCAAATCTCGAGGCGGCCCTCGCATTCGTGTGGAGCCTTTCGCCGGAGGCATCGGCGATGTGCTCGGCCTCGCAGCTGCTAGATGCTTGCCCGCGCGACCTGGTGCTGCGCTTCATCGACCAACTGTATAGCATCCTCGTGGTGCGGCCGGCGCGCGCGCGCGTCGGCCCGGCCACGCGCTGGCTCGAGGAGCGCCTCGCACCCTACCAGCTGGGCTTGCTCTCGTCCACGCTGACGCCGCCGCACGCCACCCTTGGCAACGACCTGCGCTCAGGCGCGGCGCTCGCGATCATGCTGCACGAGTGCCTGCCAGAAAAGCGGTGCGACCTCGACGGTGCAGTCTACTGGCGCCCACGCACCGAGGCCGAGCGGCAGCGCTCGCTGCAGGCGGTCTTTGCAGTTCTCGAGGGCGAGAGGTTAACCCCGTGCTCTGCCGCCGAGCTACTCCAAGCATCGAAGGCGCCGACGCCAACGGCGCCACGCGGGCTCTCCCTGCCGCCCAGCGGCCTGACCCCCTTTGCCGAGCTCACCAACGGAGGCTCGTGGTGGACGGGCCCGTCGCTCGACACGGCGCTCCACAAGGGTCTCTCCAGCACACCTGCCGTTGGCGGCGGCAGCGACGGAGCGGGCGGCGGCGGCGGCGGCGGCGGCGGACTGCCCATCACGGCGCCCAGCGGCGGGCCGGCGGGCGGGCCGGCGCTCGAGGCAGAGCTGCTCGCGATCATCCTCTCCGCCGCGTACCAGCGCTTCGAGGCGGGCGTCTCGGCGGCGAGCCGCCCGGTATGGCGCACGGAGGGACGGCGCGGCGGCGAGAGTGGTCGCCTCCTGAGCTTCTGTGACGGGACGCGTGATGGGCCGGTGCGACCCGTCGGCGGTCCGTCGGCGGCCGCGGCGGCCGCGGCGGCCGCGGCGGCCGCGGCGGCCGCGGCGGCCTCGGCTGGGGGCTCAGTGAGCGAGGGCTGCGCGCCCGTGGCGGCCGATGTGGCGGCCAATGGCCCGGCGTCCGCCGCGCCTACATCCCGTCCCGATGGTATCGATCCGCAACCGGTCGTTGGCGCACCGCCGGTGGCATTGCCGGCCGCCGCCGCGTCTGCCTCGTCCCTCAGTGCTGCCTCTTGCAGCGCCTCGTTCCAAAAGGAGGATGCGCTGACGAACCCGACGAACCCGACGACCGCGGAGGCTCTGTTGGCTGACGTCGAGGCGTTCTTGCAAGAGGGCACCTCGAGTGCGCTCAGAACGGCGCCCGTGTGCACGAGCCCAGCGGCTCCAGCGGCTCCAGCGGCGGCTCCAGCGGCTCGGGGATGGAGCCGTCCGCTAGCGGCGGCTCCGTCAGGGACAACACCGCAGCCACAGCCGTCACGGCTCGCGCCGCGCAACCTGTCCGCCATCCTCGGACTTGCTCCCGAGGAGGCGGCGGCCATCGCCAGCGCGCCAGGAGCAAGTGCTCACTACAGCGCGCCGTCCCGTCCGCAAGTGATCCACTCGCCACCGCGCTGTAGTGAGCACTCGCCTCCGCGCTGTAGTGAGCACGTGCCCCATCCGCAAGTGATCCCGTCGTCGCCGCCTCGCGCCGCCGCTGCGCCCGCCTCGGCGGCCTCTCGTGGGCGCGTGGTGGCGGGCGCGTGGGAGCGGCGGCGGCAGGAGCTCGAGGAGCTGGGGCGCCTACAAGGAGCGTCCCTCGAGCGACAGCCGCACGACCTTCACTTTGAGCACCAGCCGCCGCCGCACCAGCCGCAGCCGCAGCAGCTCGAGGAGCAGCTGCTGGGACTGCACCAGCAGCAGCAGCTGGAGCTAGAGCTCCAACAGCAGCAGCAGCGCCAGCAGCTCCAGCAGCAGCAGCTGCAGCAGCTGCTCCAGCTCCAGCAGCAGCCCCAGAAGATCCAGCAGCGCGAGCAGCTCGCCCTCCAGCAGCTCCAGCAACGGCAACGGCAGCAGCTGGAGCAGCAGCAGCAGCGCCAGAGGCAGCAGCTGCAGCAGCAGCAGCAGCAGCAGATACAGCAGTTGCAGGCCGAGTTCCAGCAGCTGCAGCAGATCCAGATGCCGACGTCGCTGCTCGGACCCTCGCTCGTCACTTCGAGCAGGTGGAGCGCCCGTCCCGGCGCTCCGTGGGGGAATTCCGTCCGCGACCCTCCCTTTCCGACGACAGCCTATGACAGGCCCCGCGACGCCGGCATGGGCTCGACGGTCGGTGCCCACCACGGCGCCTCGATGGGCTCGACGACCGGTGCCCACCACGGCGCGATGGGCAGCGGCAGCTCGTCGGCGATGGATCGACGCGATCTCGGCGATCTGCCCAGGGCCGTGACGGGGCCGTTACTCTCTCCTCGTCGCCAGATGGAGGCGCAATGGGAGCCCTCGACAGCCGAGGTTGCGTCGTCGTGGAGCAAGGGGCTGCGTCCCGCCATCTCGCATCCGGGGCAGACGGCGTTCACCGCCGCTGCACGGCCGACGGACTCTCCCTCTCGTTCGCGCGCCATCACCAAGTCGCTGGACGCCTCGCTCGCCACCTCCCTCAACGCCTCTCTCAACCCGTCCCTGCACGCTTCCCTCTTCCCCTCCATCAAACCTTTGCTCAACGCCTCCCTGGACGCCTCGCTCGCCGCCGCTTCCCTCGTCGCCTCAGTCGACCCCTCGTTCCATCAAACCTCACTCAACGCCTCCCTCAACGGTGATCTCAACGGCTCCCTCGCCGCCTCCCACGGCACCGGCTCTTCTCTCGAGGCGTCGGCTGTGAACGTGAACGAGGCGTCGCCGTGGGCGTCCCCTCGCACCTCGCATCCATCGGAGCCGTCGGCTGTGAACGTGAACGTGGCGTCGCCGTGGGCATCCCCTCGCACCGCGCATCCATCGGAGCCATCCAAAGACAAAGGACCGTGGCCGTGGACTGCGAGTCGGGGTCCCGACCCGCGCTCGCCTCTCCCCCCGAGCGGCCTCACACCCCACCCCGCCCCCACACAAGCTCTCCCCTCCGCGAGCCAACTGCTCGCGCTCCATGCCGCCCAGTACAGTGCTATTTCGCCACCCTCTCTATTCGATCCCATCCCCCCTGTCATGCATCCGCGCGCGCCGCCACCGGCGGCACCGCCGGCGCCGTCAGCACACCCGCCGCACTACCTTGCCTCAACGGTCGTCGCTGTGGGCGCCGCAGCCGCCCCTGCCACCCTGCCGCCGTCACTCCCGCCGGCGAGCGCCGTGCCGAGCGCCGCGCCGAGCGCCGGCGACGTGTCGGAGCGCAGCCAGCTTGCGGCCGCCTTCCTCTCGATGCCGCATCGCTGCATGCTGCACCTCGCGCCCGAGACGGCGCCCATCCCCATCACTGTCGCTCTCGTCACCGTAGCCGGCGGCGGAAGTGCCGGCGCTGCGGGGCATGCTGCTCCCCCGGCCGCCGCCACGCCTGCCACATCGTGCAGTGCCATGCGAAAGGGCGGCGGCGGCGGCGCGGCGGTATTGGGGCATGGGGGTGGCCTGCCTCGTGGGCTTCGCTTGGCCAGCGCATCGGCGGTAGGCTCGCCGCCTCGCTCGCCACCGCCGCCGCTGCCGCCGCCGCCACCTCCGCCACCACCTCCTCCACCACCCCCTGCAGCACTCGCGCTCATGTGGACACGGCGCGCCGCGGATGCCCAAGACGACGCGACGAGCCTCGCGACGAGGTTGGGCATGAGCACAGGCACGATCGAGCTCTCGAGCATCGCGGGGCTGTGGCCCGAGGGGAGCCGCGTGCACTTGCTCGTGCGAGAGGCGGCGTCGCTCGTGCCGCAGCAGCAGCCGCAGCCGCAGCAGCAGCAGCAGCAGCAGCAGCAGCAGCAGCAGCAGGTGATTCTCGACATGGGCGAAAGGGCCACGTGCGAGCTCTATTGCCGCTGCCTCGCGCTCGCGCATGCGCAGCCGAGCGGATGCCTCACTGCGCTCCTGCGGCTCGGCGACGATGCACGGGCAGGCAAGGAGCGCAACGCCCTATCGGCGCAGCAGCTAAGCAGCGCCGTCGTGAACCGCGCCGTCGTGAGCAGCGCCGTCGTGAGCAGCGCCGCCGTGAGCGCCAAGGACACCTCAGCGTCGCCGACACGCCGAGCGCAGATGGTCGCGGCGGCATTTCGGCGCATCGACACCAACGGCGACGGACATCTCTCGCGGGCTGAGGTCATCATCGCCTGTCGCACCGACGCCGAGGTGCGCGCATTGCTCCTCGGACGACTCGCGGCTGCATGCAAGTGCTCACCACGGCGCCCTCCCCTCTCCCCACAGGTGCGCGCACTGCTCGGGCTTCCACAGCACATTCGGCAGGAGGACGGCACAAGAGAAGCGTTCGAGAGGGTCTTCCAGCGCTTTGATGTCGACGACTCGAAGGGGATTGAGATGGATGAGTTCATGCGCGTCTTTGCGGATGAGGGACGCATCAAGAGCCTCGAGGCGCTCGATGCGATGCTCGCACAGCCCGAGCTGACCTCGGCATCCTCGACCTCCTCCGCCCGTGCCCCATCCGTCGTGCGCCCAAGGGACCCTCCATCCATCGGCTGCAGCCAGCAGTAATAACGATCGTCTTCGCAGTGCACTAAGCTCCCCTCAGCGTTCAGAACGGACTACCTTCCAAGTTCAGCACCCGACGTCTCCAATGCTACGCAAATCAATACCAACCGCCGTAATCCGAATGTCTGTGGTGGTTGCTGCTGCTGGGTGTCCGTGTGGCGCGTGTGTAGCTCTGTAGACCGTCGGGTTTGTTGGCACGAGCCACCGAGACGCGAGAGCCGCACGCAGCGGGCGCGTGACCCGGGCCTGACCCCGTGTGTCGTGTCGCGTAGTTTGCGAAACGTTACCGCCGCGTGATCGTACGCTTCCGTGATATATCATCATTTCATACAACTTACTCGTCCGTCCGCAGCACGCCTTGAAAGCTTCATAGCTTCATGCCTCGCCCGTCGCCACCAGCGCACTTCGGGCTCGCAGGCACGGCGTTGCTATCTTGCCATTCTTGTGGCGTCTTGGCGGTCGCCACGGAGAGCGAGTGAAAGGGCAGCACCCCTTGCGGGTCGCAGAGTGCAGCGTTCACCGCGCGATGGCGCGCGAGCAGCCGTTGGCCAGCAAAACGCTCCGACACGACCACCACTTTGAAGTGCGACTCGTCCTCCTTGCGGCCGTGTGACTCGTTGATCACCTCGAGATACGTCGGCTCGAAGACGGACTGCAGCCGCTGCTCTATGGCGTGCTGCCGTGGGCCAGCAAAGGCGGCGAGCGCGCGGTTTCTTTGATGGGCCGGAGAGAAGAAAATGATGGGCCGGAGGCCCGAGGCGAGCGCTCGATGTAGCAGCATGCTGAGCTGCGAGGCGACAAATCGAGGGGTGTTGTGAATGATCAGCTGGAAGACGCGATTTCGGTTGCGGAATCGATCCTCGAAACTACCAGAATCTGTGGAACTCTCGTGAAGATCACCTCGTGTGACTTTCTGCCACACGACTCTTCGTGTGAACTTGAATGTGAACTTCTCTTCACTGTGTCCTGTTTCACTGTTAACAAGAAAGCCCACTTTATCGCGCGACTCTCGAGGCGGCCGACTCCTCGCGGCAACGCGGTGTCCGCCGGTGTGGTCTCTTTGTGCGACCACACAATGAAGTTGCGCAGTCTCCCAGAGCAAACATACCTCACAAGTCCCGTCGTTGCAGTTGTGGTCTTCGCAGGCGTCGCAGCCATCGGTGTCGTTCTATATGGGCTGTACTTGCTGTTTTGTGATGGACGAGTGCGAAGGCGTGCCACCAAGCGAGAGCCGCTCATCGTCCTCAGCTGGCCTCAGTTTGATGTACCTGCCGCGGCTGCGGCCGCGGCCGTATTTGAGCGTGCAGGCATGGGCTTCAGGCTCACTACGTTCGAGGGCGGGCGCACCGATCCTGATGGCGAGTCCCTCCAGAGTAAAGTCGCCCAGGCAGCGGCGAAGCGGATGGACCCGACGTGGATGAAAGTGATCAATGCGGCCATTACGACGGCATCGTTGCCGAGCTGCTTCACGAAGCCGGAGTATCTGCCCAAGGTGATCTTTATCCCGGGCGGTGCACATGCACTCAAGCAGCTGCGCGAGGTTGACCTGAAGGGCCCGTCGCCCTCCCGATTTTGCCGGGAGCTGCATGCGCTTTGTCTGGCGGTGCTCGACTCCGGCGGCGCCATCGGCGCGACGGGTCACGGCGCGCACGGCCTACCGCCCATCAACGAAGACTCGTCCGCACACAGCCGTAGGATCGTGGGCGAGCTCGATTCTTCGGCCGAGTGCACCGCGCACAAGCTCCTCGACGTTCTCGGCATTCCAGCAGAGGCGCCCTCGCAGGCGGCGGGGTCATCAGGGCAGCTCAAGAAGGGTGCCAGCACGTCTGCCAAGACTAAGGGAGCGTGATCGATAGGGTTGATCGTTCGACATCCCTCATCCGGCTCTTAGAGCTTTATGGGGTTAGGTATTTCGAGTATGATAGACGGTCTGACAGCCGTTGTTCGCTTGAGCTTCCAAAAACTTCACAGAAGCATCCACAGCAGCATCCACAGCAGCATCCACACATGCTCTCAGTGCTCGAACAATCATTTTCTACAGCTCCAACACAAATCCACTCCGGTCCTTCACCGCGTCTCGCACTGCTTGTATCCCTGCATCTCCCATGATATTGCCACCAAGCCACAGCTTGGTCAGGACCGCGTTGACCTTCAGCGCCTCCGCGATCGCCTTGGCACCCTCATCCCCGATGGTGTTGTTCCGGAGGGAGAGGGTGGTCACCACCGCGTTGACCTTCAGCGCCTCCGCGATCGCGATGGCTCCCTCTGGACCGATTCTGTTGGAGCTCAAGCCCAGGGTGGTCACCACCGCGTTGACCTTCAGCGCCTCTGCGATCGCACTTGCACCCTCTTCCCCGATGTCGTTGTGATCGAGGCGCAGCTCGGCCAGGGCCGCGTTGACCTTCAGCGCCTCCGCGATCGCCTTGGCACCGTCAACGCTGATCTGGTTGTTGACCAAGTCCAGGATGGTCAGAGCCGCGTTGACCTTCAGTGCCTCCGCGATCGCCTTGGCACCGTCGCCGCCGATACTGTTGCGGTCCAAGTCCAAGAAGGTCAAGACCGCGTTGACCTTCAGCGCCTCCGCGATCGCGATGGCTCCCTCCGCACCGATCTTGTTCCCGCACAACTCCAGGACGGTCACCACCGCCATCAACTTCAGGTCCGACCCGATCAGGATTGTGTCGGCGGGTCGGAGGTTCCCGTTCGAGAAGTCGGCCTCCGTCTGGTCGCGCGTCATGCCCGAGAGCATGATACCCTTCTCCGCGCCGATCTTGGCAAGCATCGTGGCCGACTCAATGTTGAGCCCCTTCTTGATCACATAGTCCAGTGCGCTCACCCCACGATCATCCCGGCAGGTAACGTCCGCCCCGCGCTCGAGGAGCATTGTGACGACTGCAGCGTGCCCTCCGTGCGCCGCGGCCATGAGCGCAGTCATGCCGCGGTCGTTGGCCTGGTCGATAAGCTCCGGCGTGTTGTCGAGGAGCGCCCGCGCCACCTCCAGCTTGTTCTCCCTGATCGCATAGTCCAGAGCGCTCACCCCACGATCGTCCCGGCAGGTAACGTCCGCCCCGCGCTCGAGGAGCATTGTGACGACTGCAGCGTGCCCTCCGTGCGCCGCGGCCATGAGCGCAGTCATGCCGCGGTCGTTGGCCTGGTCGATAAGCTCCGGCATATTGTCGAGGAGCGCTCGAAGCTCGTCGATCCGCCCAAACTGCGCCGCTTGCACGTGCGGTACAACTTCGAGCATGCCTCCCACTGACGGCTCCACGGTCGGGAAGGGCCACAGCCGAATCTCGCTGTCGGCGAGATTCCCCGCACAGAGGCGCAAGGCCTCCTCCCGCCAGGCCTCCTTTCGCTTTGAAGCGATCACCACCGCGAGCTTCGGCGCCGGGCGCTCCCCAAACGCGCGCTGCACTACCCTGTCGACCTGGCGCCATCGGAGCCGCCGATGCCATTGGTTCACGACGGTTCTCGGCGGAAAGAATCCACCGTGCACCTCGCGGCAGTGAGGGTGCGCATCGCGGCCACAGAGCTGAAAGCACAGCCAGCAGAACGCCACGTCGCAGCTGCTGCATTTCATCGCGATGCATCCGTCTGGATCCGGGTCGCAGAACACCTCGCAAGATGGGCAGCCGAGGTTCAGGGCCTCGTGGAGCTCTGGCTGTATCGACTCGGGGGTGCACTGCACTTCTCCCTCGCCCGGCGTCTCCGTCGTCTCCGGCGTCTCCATCGCCTCGAGGTAGAGCCGCAGCGCATCTCCAAAGAGGAGGGGCTCGACCATGCTGCGGCCAAAGGAGAACGCCTGCTGGTGGGCGCCGAGGCAGTCGAGGGCGCCATTCGAGCTGCGCAACTTTGCCGAGCCAGCGAGGCTGCAGATGTACCTTTGAAGGCATGCCGAGCAGATTAGGTGGCCCTCGGGGCAGGCGAGCCCGCGGAGCGTGCTGACCTCCTCGAGGCAGATGAGGCACAGTGCTCGCGTGGCGGCCGCTCCTTCGTGAGACAGCGTGACCTCCTCTCCGTCTCGCGCTCGCACGCGTATTTGCTCAATGTGTTTGGCCTTCTTCGCCCAGAACACGATTGTCGTGCTCGACAGGCTCATGATGTGCTTTGCGAGCGCGCGAGCGCATAAAGTCGTGCTTGTTTTTCGCCTTTTCCCACTGTGTTCAGTTCAGTTCAGTTCAGTTCAGTATGCTTCTGTTAGGTTGTCTGTTAACTGAACTCCCACTGCAGTGGACTGAGCAGTGGACCTTCAAAAGGCGAGCTTGGCGTTCAAGACGAGCACAACTTTGGCGCGAGGTTAATGATATCTGCTTTTTCGCCCCTGAAAAAAACAAGTACAAAAACAGACGACGCTCATACAGCAATACTGACCCGCCCGGCGGGCGTCGCGGGCGTCGCGGACGCGTCGTCGTGGCTCCCGGCGGGGCGACCGGCCGTCCCTAAGCCCTAAGCCGTCCCGCGACGACGACCGTGCGCCGCCGTTGGGCGTTGGCGTACGTTGGCGCGGCCCGGGCGGCCGCGGCGCGCGCGCGCCGGGGGGCGGGGGGCAGCGCGGGCGGCCAGGGGGCCGCCCGTTGGAGGGGCGGGGCGCGGGCATGGGCGCGGGCTGGGCCCGGTCCCCGGGGCCCCCGCCGGTCGACGCCGGTGCGTGCCAGCGTGGAGTCTAGAGAGACGGGGGCTATTTTAATACCGTAGAGCCGAAATTCGACTATATATGCGCTCTGCACCTCGTGGTCGGCCCAGCCCTGCCGAGCTTCACTTCCAAAAGTCGGGCACCATTTCCTTCGGAAGGAAATATGGGATGAAGCTCAGAGCGAGAATAGTTGCGAGGATCAAGTTGGTGACGCCACCCGGGAAAGTGGCGATTAAGCCTGCTGCCCCTGTCTCGACCGCCACGAGCTTGCAATCAAATTGCAGATCAGCATTCGGCGGGATGGCGCCGACGCCCATCTCGCCGTACCCAAGCTTGGACGGGATCGAGAGCTTCCGCTGGCCACCGACCTTCATTCCCATCACTCCCTCGTCCCACCCTGGAATGACGCGACCCGTACCGATCGCGAACGCAATCGGCGCGCGACCCACCGATGAGTCGAACTGCTTGCCGCTGGACTCCACCCAGCCGGTGTACTCGACCTTGACGACATCGCCCTTGTTCAGAGACTGGCCGTCTCCGACCGTGACGTCCAGGTATTTCAATCCCGAAGCGGTGGTGACCCACTTCTCCGTGACTTCGACGGGACCCGCTTGCATGCGCGTCGACAGCGCACGAGCATGCGGCACGCAACGGAGAGGTGGCTTCACAGTGAAGCCGACAGTCAGCAACGCAGAAGCAATCGCCACAAGCATTTTTCCGCGAACTTCAGGTTCGAGCTCCTGATTGCCTTTTAATTTCGGCTCGACTCCCGAGGTCGTTGAAGCCGCCGCCGACATGTGCTAACAAGGCGCTACGCAGAATCCCTTGAAAGTGCCACATGTCGAAGACTTCCATGCGCCCGCAATTCTATTAAATGGATACATGTGCCATACCCCGCTCACCCACACCCCACGACTACCTGAACGAACCCCGAATCTATTCTATGGAGGCCCACGCCCCTCCGCAACACCTTTCCTGCGTGCCCTTCCACAGGGCAAGTCCGACTAGGCGGCCGTGAAACCGCCATTTCACAATGTACGCAATCATCTTGCTGCCACTTGTCTTCGTAGCGCCCGCGCCGCTCAGCACTTCCGCCGCATCCATATGCTCTGAAACTGTCGGCCGCCGAGCTATTGCTATCATGGGCTACAAGGCGATCTGGAACGGCGCGGTCGTCGCGGAGAGCGATGCGACCATTGAGGTTGAGGGGAACCAATACTTCCCACCCGACACAATCAAAAAGGAAATGTTCACGCCCTCGTCGAAAAAGACCTTTTGTGGCTGGAAGGGCGAGGCATCGTATTATAACATCGTCGCCGGCGGCGACGAGAACTATGACGCCGCCTGGTTTTATGCCGCACCCAAGGATGCCGCGAAAAACATCGCCGGGTACGTGGCCTTCTGGAAGGGCGTCAAGGTCACCACCAGGTGAGGCGGTCTAGAGCTAGCAAGGGAGGCGAGGTTTGAGGCTGGGGTGCGTGATGAGTTCGGGCAATGCGCAATACCGCCCACCGGTGGGTAATGAGTTCGATAGCGATTGGTGTGCTATTATAGCGCGGAACGACAAAGAACAGGGCAACAGCTCCGAGCTCGGCTCTGTCCGGGTATAGTGAACCAGAGAAAAGAGAATTAATTTGGTCTGATTAACCCTAGCCCATCCTCTCGAAACAAATGACCTCGCAGCGCGACGGAGCTCTCAGTCTCATCTAACCGAACCGACATCTACCCAGCCGCCAGTGCCGCTCTGGCCTTCGACGAGTGCACGCACCACGCGCAGGTCCGCGATCGCTTCGGCTAGCGGGCCAGCAGTGGGAGTGCCGTCGAGAACTGCGGCGGCAAAGTCGTGATACTCTCCCGCATACCCAGCGTGCCACCCTTTCTTGCAAAGGAGACGAGCTACCTTGGCGCCCGACTCATCTAGTGTGTGAAGGGTGCAGCCGCCTTCAAAACCATCGAGGACGAGTTCTCCGAGCGTGCCCTGCAAGCGGAAGAAGGGCTGGTCAGAGATGCCGCGTGGAGCGAGCATGCTCTCGAAGACGGCGACCTTGCCCGAGGCGAAGAGCAGCAGATGCTGTGACATCGACACGCCAGCCATGTGACTTAGAGCCTTTCCGCAGCAGCCGACCACCCGTGTGACCTCGCCCAACCACATTCGCAAGGGGCGGATCCAATGGCTCGCACCGTCGTACGTGAAGCTGGCTGCGGGCAGCTTGGTCGGATCGCAGCGCCAGCTGCCTTCGGCGTAGTCGCCAGCCCACTCGCCCGTGGCACTCTCCCAAAACTTGGCATGCACGGAGAGAAGCTCCCCAATCTCGCCTCGCTTCAAACTGTCCAGAGCCGCGAGGACCTCTGGCCAGAACTGCGCATTCTCAGCGATAGCTAAGACGCAGTCGGCTGCCTTCTGGGAGTGAACAATGGCCAGCCGCTCGGCGGCCTCGGGGGTCACGGTGACTGGCTTCTCAAGCAGGACTGAACGCCGTGCGCTGAGTGCCTCGGTGGCAACGAGCTCGTGCAGGTCGTGACCGTCGACAAGAAATGATGGCACCATGATGTCGACTGCTTCAAAGAGATCGCGGTTCGGATCGGCTTCAATGGCTGCAGCGAGAGATGAGAACTGCGGTATGGTGCCCCCTTCAGGAAGCAGGTTGGCGATCGCGGCCCGAGCCTCCGCCCTTGGATCGATGAGTGCAGTGATGACCACACGGCCGGATGCATGTGCGGCGGTTACGTGGTACCTGGCGATGTTTCCGCAGCCAACGAAGGCGACGCGAAGCAGGCGCGGCGACGGCGATATGCTAGGCGAGGGCAGTGGCGGCATTGCCGGCGTTGGCATTGCCGTGGTGTCTGTTTTTCCGCACACGCCATTGCAACCCAACAAGTAAAGACAAGTCAAGTCAATTCTGCCTCCCGCGAACAGTACCGGGTACCGTACATACTGGCTCAAAAACACCGGGGGGAGCCTTGTCGCGGTAAAAGTCGGTTCCATCACTGGAGGCGTGGAGGCGTGAACGCGTCGGTATTAAACTGAACGCGTCGGTGCCGCGCAACGACACAAAGGCCGAAGCCGATGGGCCGCACAGTCCAACGCTGCGCCGCCTGCGCGGGGCAAACAAACGGTAATTATGTACGGCGTGCTTCTGGTCGCCGTCCAGCCCGCCCTCATCGTGAGCACGCGCAGCTCCCTTTGCACGTCGGCGTGGCTTGCTGCGCGTTTCCGGAGGAGCGACGAGCAGGATATCATAGTCTTCGATGTGACACAAAAGCTCGACCGGAACAGCAACTCTGCGTCGCCCGATGTTGAGGCATTCGAGGCTGGCCGCATCCCAGGCGCTCGCTTTCTTGACGTGGGATCGCGCCTTTCGCGTCCCGAGCTACGCAATGCACGTGGCGATCTTCTCCACAACATGCTTCCGGATGCCGAGCAGTTTGCATCCGAGATGGCTGCGGCAGGCGTTAAGGACGGCTCGCATGTGGTCTTGTACAGCAGCGGCCACGTGATGTGGGCCACGCGCGTGTGGTGGCTTTTGCACAGCTTCGGCTTCCAAGGTCACGTCTCAGTGCTCGATGGCGGACTGGACGCTTGGACGGCTGCTGGCTGTCCAGTCGAGCGGGGCGCGCCCGCGTCTCCGCCTGTGGCGATGCCCTCCTTCCCAGGAGCTGCTGGCTTGGCCGTGCGGCAATGTCGCACGGGCGCCATGGTCGATAAGTATGCAGTCCTCGAAGCCATCCAGAGCCCCCGGGCTACCGTGATTGACAGCCTGAAGCCTGCCACCTTCTCCGGCGCCGAGCCCAGTCGCTACGGGCGACGTGGTCACATCACGAGTGCTGTCAACATCCCATATCCATCTGTGGTCGATTCCCGGAGTGGATGCTTCTTCCCGAGTACAAGGATTCGTGAAGCCTTCAAGGCAGCCAGCGTGGCCCTCGACGGCGATGGGTTGTTGCTGGCCTACTGAGGCGGGGGAATCTCAGCAACGACTCTGCTCTTCGCCCTCGTCGTCCTCCTTGGCGTGGACTGCGGGCGTCTCGCGCTGTACGATGCCTCTCTCTCGGAATGGGCAGTCGAAGGTGATCTCCCGATGACCGCCGACGAGGCGCCGTAAAGCCGAGGGCGACCGGCTCCCCTCATGACTTGCACTGGTGACTTGCACGCTTCAATCCACTACCTTCGAGACTTTTCACATGATGGCCGGGAGCAAAATGCCTATCCCCCAGCGAAGAACAGCGATGCACGCTGGGCCGGGAACGCTCCTGATGCCGGAGCTGCACCTTCCAAAGTCTCATGGACGTGTTAATCATCACCCGAGGCCTAACGCTCTCGCATCGTCCCGCTCGCGGGCTCACTTGAACACGTCGCTCCTGAGTCTCCTGAGATGTTCGACTCGATGCTCTTGGAGTAGTACCCGCTCTTCGTCCTCCTCCCCGCGCGGAGAAACAAGCCAACTTCGTTCTGGGTCCGAATTGTGATGTGCGCGGACGGATGTGTCTTCAACGAACGTGCGGGCAGCCCGGAACGACGAGCGAGTCGGATTCGGGACTCGACGTTGACCCCAGGCACGGGGGGTCTAATCTTTTTAGTCTTTCGAAAATGACACTTGTCCTCGAAAACAACGCAACTAATATGCATCATGCATTCGTGTTTCTCCATGCAATGCAACGCGATGGGCATCACGCGATCTTCATTGGTGTCTTGCGCTGTGCGACCCAATGGGCACCAGTGACACTAATCACAACAGCGGTCAGTTTTGCGTGTGGTATCTTCGCCCACAGTGATACGTGCCACACTTGTGGCTTGGCGCAGCTTCTAAGGCATTGAGCTTACAGCTTCGAGCCCGAGACAAGCTCCTGCACGACCATGCCCGCGATGGCGATCATGGCCAGCCGGCCGTTGTTGATCTCCTTCTCCTGCATCGACTTGAGGCCCGCCGCATCCTTCGGCTTGAAGCCGAGCGGGTCGAACTTGAAGTCGCCGGCGATGCGAGCCTCGCCCGTCGGGAAGGTCTCGCGGATCTCGAAGCCGCGGCCGGGCTCGAAGGAGACGATCGAGAAGAACTCGAAGACGCCGATGGTCAGGATGACCGAGGTCCAGAACTCCTGCAGCGGCGTGGCCTGGAAGGCGACGTACGACGGCACGTCAATGTCGCCGCCGAAGAGCGGGTGGAACTTCTCGCCGACGAAGAAGCCGAGGGCCGCGAGCATGGAGACGCGGCCGTGCTTCAGCTCGACCTCGCGCCAATAGCGGACGGTGCCTGGGAAAGGGAATCGACGTCGGTACGTGTGAGCGCGCGAGCTGACGCTACTGTGCGCACAATGTGCTGGCGCAGTGTGGGGGCGTAGTGTGCTGGCGCAGGGAGGCTGACGCGCACGCAGTTGCGCTTGCACTCGCGCGTGTGCCGGGGCCAAGCTTACCCTGGGTCATGTCCTTGTCGATCTCCAGAAGCTTGAGCGGGTCGAAGAAGCCGAAGGGGCCAGCACCCGGCAGCGTCTTCGCATACTCGGTGGCCGACATCGAGACGGATGAGACGGGCGCGCGCATGGCGCGCATGGGTGCGGCAGCGAAGATGAGAGCCATCGATAATCGGATCCGGGATGGAATCGGCTGCCGGGAATTTCTGGTAAAGGTCCCAAAACGGTCGCACTCCATCAAGCGAGGTGCAAGCGAGGTGCAACCTCGACGCGTGCTGGGCTCCTCGACTCATGTAGCCCGGAGGTCTCGTTGAAGGACCCAAAGTCCCCTAACAGTCTACCGGTACGGATCCTCCAGTCGTCCAGCGAGTGCTGCTGCTGGACGAAGCGCAAGCGGCGAGAAGACCCGGCACGGCGGCGCACCGGTAGCCGCCCACACCACAAGCGGAGTCCCACTAAGTCACTTCCGAAGTGTCAAGTCCACAACCCCGCCTCAAGAGCAAGGCATGGAGTAAGCATGGAGTCGAGAGTCGAGTGTGTACTCGACTTTACCACGACTTTACCTCGACGCTCGGGAGCCCTCGCTCGGGAGCTACGAGAGCTGATCAGCAGTGATCTACACACTACACACAGCTGAACACTCGACACGTCCTGTGTCGATGAAAACGTACGGAGCTCGAAAGAACACAACATTGAGCTGTATAACCCTTCCTATATGGGTTTTTCATTCATTTGATGATGATGATCGAGAATGCGCACGTTAAACTTCGGCGGGGGTCAACTGGCCGTTAGGGGGGATTTGGGTGAACTGCATGACGTAGCCAGCTTCAGATAGTTCACCGAACGACCAACCCGCCGCCTTTGCGTCTTTGGCCGAGTAGCCCGATTCTTTGGCCTGCTTGCAAGTGAACCCTGCGACTTTGAAGTCCTCGCCCGAGTAGCCGGCACGCCTGAAGCCCTCGGGTGTAAAGCCCGCAACCTTTGCCTCTGTAAGCGTGTACCCGGCGGACTTGAAGCCTTCGACGAAGCCCGCCAAGCGCGCGTGCTTGCATGCAAAGTTGGCTTCAAAGCACTCCCTAACAGTGTAGCCAGCAGCGCAGAGGCCTTCGATATATCCGCACTCCCTGACGTCGTCAATCGTGCATCCCGCCTCTCGCGCCTCCTGCGGAGTGTAGCCAGCCGCCTTGAGCTCCTTGACGTAACCACCCTGCTTCGCCTCTGAGCATGTGAAGCCGGCAGCTCGGAGCAGCTTTGGAGGGAAGCGGTCCATCTTTGCTTCCTTGGCAGTGTAACCAGCAGCCTTGATCCCTTGTACGTAGCCCGCGGCTCGCACTTCGGCAAAGGTGTATCCTACCGCCTTGAGGTCCGACACGGAGTAGCCAGCCCGCTTGATGTCATCAACGTACCCAGCTGCTCGAGCTTCCTTGCACGTGTAGCCTGCCTCCATGATCCCTTCCACGAATCCGGCCTGTCGAACCTCGACGCACGTAAAGCCTGCCTTCTTCATATCGAGGACGCCGTACCCCGCCTGTTGCAGCTGCGACGCGTCAAAGCCGCCTTTTCGCATGGCCTCGAGCGAGTAGCCGCATTTGAGCAACTCTTTCGCTGTGACATTACCGAGCCGCAGCTCCTCAACGCTGAAGCAGACGCGCAGCTGGTCGAGCGTGAAGCCCTCATCGTCACGCAGCTCAGGCACCTTGAACCCATCGGCTTTGAGTTCGGCAAGTCCGAAGACGCTAGCTCCCTTGAAGCCGCTCTCCTTGACTTGCCGCGGACGAAAGCCGGCCATTTTGAGCTGATGCGCGCCGAAGTTTACGTTCGCAAGCTGCTTGGCGTTGAACCCACACAGCTTGAGCTCCGCGCAGGTGAACTGCAAGGCCTTGAGCTCCTTTGCTGTGAGACCGATCTCGCGCAGCTCGCCAGCGCTGTACCCGCCGTCGCGCAGCTCGCGATTCGTGGCCCCGGTGGACAGCAACTCCTTTGCACGGAAGCCCACAACCCGCAGCTCCTCGCACGAGAAGCCGCAATCGCGAAGCTCGGAGACACTGAAGAACTTGTAAAACTCCTCCAGTGGATAGCCTGCCTCCTTCATTTCAGCAGCGGTCGCAGACGCCTCCTTGAGCTCAGCAGCCTTGACGCCCACGAGGCGCAGCTCATCGTATCCGTACCCGGCACTGCGCAAGTCGCGCACCTGGACGCCTGCCGACCGCAGATTGGGCAGCGTCACCCCCGCGGCCTGCAGGGCCCTGGCATCGTATCCGACTGCGCGCATCTCGAGCGGCTTGAAGCCGACCGCGAGCAGCTCTTCCGCGGCGTACCCGCCCTTGTAGAGCTCCTCGCAGCTGTACTGCGCCGCAACGGCTTCGTTGACCGTGTAGCCAGCCTCCTTGAGACCCTTGACGAAGCCTGCGGCCTTGACTTCCTTGCACTTGTAGCCCGCTGCTTTGACATCTTTGCACGTGTAGCCGCCGAGCCGCATGTCCTTGAGCTTCACGCCCTCGATCTTGAGTTGAGCCGCCGAGACGCCAGACAGGCGGATCTCCGCGATCGTCGCGCCGGCCGCCATGAGCTCCGGGACCCCGGTGCCGGCCTTGCGTATTTCCTCGACGCTGTACCCCGCCTCGTAGAGCTCCTTCGGGGGATACTTGGCGGCTTTCATCGCTGCCGCCGTGAAGCCCGCCTCCCGCATTGCCTCCGCAGTGTGCATCGCTTTGCGCAGCTCGGCTGCATCGTAGTTGGCGCCCTTCATCTCCGCGAGCGCCCAGCCCGCCGCAGTCGCTTCGGTGGCGGTATATCCAGCTTCGCGGGTCTGGGATGCGTTGAAGCCGCCCTCCCGAATCTCCGTCGCCGAGTAGCCGCCCTTACGCAGCATCTCAGCCGGCCACTGCGCCGCCCTAAGTTCGGCGGCCTCGAAGCCGACTCGACGCATCTCAGCCGCCGGGTACTCTGCCTCGTACAGCTCTTTCGCTGTATACACACCCTTGAGGTCCGCAAGCTGGTACTTGGCGGCGCGCATCTCCGCCGCGGAGTAGCCGCCGTCGCGCATGATGCGGGGCTCATATTTGAGCGGCAAGAGTTCGGCCGCCGCCACGCCGCCCTCCCGGAGCTCCGCGGCCGAATAACGAGTCGAGCTTAGGTCGCCTACGCTGACGCCGCTCTCGCGCAGCTCAGCAACTGTGAACCGGCCGCTCTTGAGCTTCAAGAGGCTGACACCGGCGCTAATGAGGTCCTTGGACTTAAAGCCTATTTGGCGCAAAATTTCGGCACTCACGAGGCTCTGCAGGAGAGATCGGCGCAGGTCGCCACTCGCCATGAGGAACTTGGTACGCTCCTCCCAGTCCTTGCGAGAGAGATGGCCGGCGTGCGCATCCTCTAGGAGCCGCATGACTTCATCGCCCATCTGCGTCTCGCGATCCGTCGCCATCCGCCAGTCGAGGTTTTTCCGCAGCACGTCGCCCATGACCATGATGTCCACGTGCCAAGGCCCTTGGTTGTGCCCCAGCGCAAAGAACGTGAGCCCTTCGAGCGCCGCGAGTGCCCGCTTCTGCCCGCCCCGTATCTCACCCATCGGTATCTCAAATTCATTTACATCGTTGATCACCAGCTTGTGCAGCCCGGCCAGCGCCGTCGGCTCCTTGTTGAGTGCCTCGACAATCGGGCTCGCGCTTCCCCCCGCACGGTCCCACTCAAAACCAGCCTTCGCAAGGTTCAGCCGGCTCAGCGACGTGTTCTTGCCTAGCGCATCGATCAGGGGCGGAATCTCCGCTTTGTTGAGCACGTAAGTGCACGCCCAATCAACGATAGAGCCCTTTTTGAGCGCGTCTAGTGGCAGACCGGCACCGACGTCCCACAACTGCCTAGCCTTTGTTGGCACGGAGATGCCCGCCTCGCGCGACTGCTGCACGACCTCGATCCACGTCTTGAGGATGGCAAGCGTCGAGAGGGTGATCGATAGGGACATGGTTTTCACGTTAGGGACCATCGCGAGCACCTCCGGCGACGCTGTTCCCGCCTGCGTCTGCCAGACCACCACAATGAGGATGTACGACTGCAGCAGGCTCTGCGGAAGGCTCTCGACGGCGATCTCGACGATCACACGCGTTGCCTTGTCTGCACAGGCGAGGGACGGTGGTGGTCAGCGGGCGCCGTGGTGATCAGCCGGCTGGGCGGTGGCAAGGGCCCGGAGAGGTCTCGGGAGAGGTCTCGGGAGAGGTCTCGGGAAAGACCATGCCATGCAATGCTATGCTATGCCATGGAGTGGCGGGCCTTGGCATGCAATGCCATGGATTGGCCTTTAGGGCGCTCACACGCAGGGATGAACTGTTTGAGCCAGATGGGCAGCGGCAGGACGGTGAGCAAGCCAAACGGCTCGAGGAGCATGAGGATGTCGAGGATGAGGAGACCGATGGGCAAGCCAATGTACGTGAACGTCCGCGTCAGGCAGCTTTCTGCCCCAAATGTGCTGCGCAGATACGGCAGGCATCGCATGTACATGACAAAGAATTGGGCTGCGAGTGCAGCTGCCGCCATCAGTGCCCACTCGTAATTCTCGGTTTCGTACAACAGGACGATGACGGCGATATCGGAGACGACGTCCGCAAAGAAGAAGAAGACGCTGACGAAGCCATTGAGCGAGTTCTTGAGCACCGTCACAATCGGGCTCTTGGCGAGATCATGTAAGAACCCGCCACCCCCCGCAAGTGGCGGTTTGGCAACAACAGGAGCACTGCTGCTTTTCTCGGCTTGTTCGCCGAGCATGCCCTTGAGAGCTTCTTTGATGAGGGCTTGGCGCTCCTTGTGCAGCTTGAGGCGGTTCTGGAGCGCCGCGCTCAAGGGCGAGCCAGCGGCCGCATGCACCTGCACCAGCATGGGCAATCAGAGGCAATCAAGCGCAATCAAGCGAAATCGAGCGCAATCAAGCGCAATCAAGCGCAATCAAGCGCAATCAAGCGCATGCACCTGCATCCGCTTGGGCAATCCGAAGCAATCAAGCGCAATCAAGCGAAATCAAGTGCAATCAAGCGCAATCAAGCGCAATCGAGCGCAATCAAGCGCAATCAAGCGCATGCACCTTGGCCTTGATCTCGAGCTCTTCGATGAGATCGTGTTCGCGCGTCCGCGCCATGCGAAGGTCGTCCTCGGTATCTAGCTGCTGTGGCGGGTCCTCGGGATCGACGAGCTGCTTGACCTTAGTGCGCGGCGACTTGACTGTCTTCGCAAGGTCGCTGAAAGCAAAAGTGATGATGGATCGGATGACCTTTACCATCCGTCCAGCAGCGCGCAGCCTGTCGCCAACAGGCACGTACCCGGCCTTGCGCTGCTCGCGGGCGCGCCTTCGAAGGCGCTGCCGCTCGTTGAAGGCTTTGATGTCATCCATAAAGTAGACGAGGGCACCAATGATCAGTGCGATCCCGTAGTCGATTAGCAAGTAGATCACGGGGTGCTTCAGCGCAAACGACACCGCCGCGTCCGAGGCGGACACTTTCCAGTTTGGCGCCACGGGCGGCGCAGGCGGCATTGGCGGCGCCTGCCCGTCCGCGTACAGGCTCTCGTACTTGTAATGCACCAGGAACCCATGCACCCCATTCCGCACCGAGAAGAACGCGCTGATCATCATGACGATGATCAAAATCTGCACCTCAAAATCCTGCTCCAGGAAGCCATTGACGAGGCTCATCATCGCGTGGCCAACGTCTCTGACGAGCTTCATCGGCGTCCAAGGCTCGTTGATCTCGGCAAGAGTGCGACTGGCGTTTTCCTTGCGGACTTTGGTCAGAGCCTTTGGCTTCGGCTGCGCTGGCGGCACGAGTCGACTCCCGTGTTCGCGGAGATGCCGTGGCGAGCGAGCTGCCATGGACATCGGTAGCGTGCGATCCGTTGCCTGCATCATCTTGTACACCTGCAAGTCCTGCATGTACTGCTGCCACCTGGGGCTGTGCTGCATGTCTCTCATCACGGCCACACCATACGAGTGCTCCACACCCCACTTCACCGAGGGCGGCTGCTCCTCATCGAGGCTGCTCCTCGATGTGGGGCTGCTCCTCGATGCGGGGTTCAGAGCAGCCGCTCCTTTAGCGTCAGCCGCGATGGGAGAAGTCGACGAAACAGCAGCTGCTCCCGTCGACTTCTTGAAGCTCCCATCGCCTTCAAGAAGCTGCTGCTTCTCGAACTTATCTTCGATCTGCAGCAAGCGCGCGGCTAGCTTCGAAGGCATCGGCGACGAGGAGAGCGCAGCCACCCGCGGCTAGCGACTCCAAACCGTCGCCGCGCCTCCAATGGGGCAAGTAGCCTGCGTAAAAATGAGTGACGGCAGGCCGAACAAGGTGGAGGGCGCCTCAGGCCCCTCTTTTCGGGTCCCGCGAGACTTTCGGCTTTTGCCTCGAGGCAAAGTTGCCCGATCGTTCGAATCTCAAAGATGCTCCGTCCGACTTCCAAAAGATTAACCAAAAGTTCACAAGACATGAGGCAGCAACAAGGCAAGGCAAGTACCGGTAGGCAACTCGAGAACTCGAGCCGCTCTTAATCATAGCCCGAACTCCTCTCTAACTCCACTCTCACGCATCGCCGCGTCGCGACCCTGCCGCGCCTTGCCGGGCGCTTACGGCGCCTTGAAATGAGAATTCTTGACTAACACTGCGAATTCTTGGTCCTTTCCCTGAATTCTCTTTCGCCGATTCCATCCCCGATCCGGTTTATCGATGGCTCTCATCTTCGCTGCCGCACCCATGCGCGCCATGCGCGCGCCCGTCTCATCCGTCTCGATGTCGGCCACCGAGTATGCGAAGACGCTGCCAGGTGCTGGCCCCTTCGGCTTCTTCGACCCGCTCAAGCTTCTGGAGATCGACAAGGACATGACCCAGGGTAAGCTTGGCCCCGGCACACGCGCGAGTGCAAGCGCAACTGCGTGCGCGTCAGCCTCCCTGCGCCAGCACACTACGCCCCCACACTGCGCCAGCACATTGTGCGCACAGTAGCGTCAGCTCGCGCGCTCACACGTACCGACGTCGATTCCCTTTCCCAGGCACCGTCCGCTATTGGCGCGAGGTCGAGCTGAAGCACGGCCGCGTCTCCATGCTCGCGGCCCTCGGCTTCTTCGTCGGCGAGAAGTTCCACCCGCTCTTCGGCGGCGACATTGACGTGCCGTCGTACGTCGCCTTCCAGGCCACGCCGCTGCAGGAGTTCTGGACCTCGGTCATCCTGACCATCGGCGTCTTCGAGTTCTTCTCGATCGTCTCCTTCGAGCCCGGCCGCGGCTTCGAGATCCGCGAGACCTTCCCGACGGGCGAGGCTCGCATCGCCGGCGACTTCAAGTTCGACCCGCTCGGCTTCAAGCCGAAGGATGCGGCGGGCCTCAAGTCGATGCAGGAGAAGGAGATCAACAACGGCCGGCTGGCCATGATCGCCATCGCGGGCATGGTCGTGCAGGAGCTTGTCTCGGGCTCGAAGCTGTAAGCTCAATGTCCATTACTAAGCCCGTTACAGTAATACGTACCGCCTCGAGGCGTGAGAAAAATGATACGGGGGGGCTCACGCGCGCCGGCGCCGCCCGAAACACGCTCCCAGAGCGCTCGAGCCTTGAGCCTACGAGACGATGCAGAAGCTCGAGCCGCCCCGCGCGTGATGGCTGCTAGGAGCCTGAGGCTCCTCGATGGACGCTTCTTCTCCTGCCTCCAGGGCGGCGGCATCGCTCGCAATGAGAGCCGCAAGCTCGTCTACGGCGGTGACGCCGTCGCAGTACTGCGCAGCCTCTTGCGCGCTCACACCGCGCCCCATGAGCTCGAGGAGTTGCGCCTCGCGCGCTTGCTCCTTAGCGTCCATCTCTGCGGACAGACGCAACTTCCTGCCCACCTCATCGTCATCAGTGGCCGCGGGCAGAGGCACGAGCAACGGAGAGCCCGGGGGCAGCCCCGCGGGCACGAGGACTGCAAAGCGGCCGAAGGGCGTGTCCATCAAGACAGACTTGCCCGCCCCTTTAGGGATACGGATGCACACCCATCGCAGCCCCGTCTCGTCTGTCCGTACATCCCCTAGGACTCCATTCAAGAGAGTCGGCTCCACCACGGGGAAGACGCCGGTCGCATTGACGGCGCGGCGCGCCCACTGACGTGCAGAGAGTTCCTCGAAGGTGGCCGCCTCGACACGCCGCACGGCCTGCACGCGTGTGGAGACATCAAACGCACTCAGGCGCACTCGGACGCACTCAGACGCACTCAGACGCACTCAGACGCACTCAGACGCAATCGATGGCAACCAGGGGCCAGCAGAGGCCATCAGAGGCCATCAGAGGCCATCAGACCTGCTCCACTGCCTCAGGATCGTCCAAATTAGGGTCGTCCTCCTCGCCCTCCTCGTCAGCCACCTCCGGAGCCTTCGCCGCCTTCTCGGCCGCTGGATGAGACGACGCCGACGCAGCCCCCGCCCCCGCCGCCGCCGCCTGTGCCTCTTCAAACTTGCGTTGGAGAGCGGCGAGCTCGACCTGCAGCCGCAGGGCCTTCTCCTCAGCAGCTAGGGTAGCCTGACGCGCTCGCTCCTCCGCCTCCCGGACCGCCTCCGCCGCCTCCCGGCGCGCCGTCTCGGCGCCTTGCCGACGTGCGCGCTCCTCCACCTGTCGGTCTCCAGAGGGGCGCAATCAAGCGCAATCAGTGCCAATCAAGAGCAATCAGCATGCAATCATCGCTCCTCCACCTGACGTCGCACGCGCGTCTCGATTTGATGAGGCTAGCAATCAGTCGCACTCAGCATGCAATCAGCATGCAATCAGCATGCAATCAGCATGCAATCAGCATGCAATCAGCATGCAATCATCGCTCCTCCACCTGACGTCGCACGCGCGTCTCGACCTCTCGAGCTTGCTCCTCCTCTTCTTGCTGCCGCTGCTCGTGCAGCGCCACCCGCTGCTGCTCCTGCTGCTGCCGCCGTATCCGGTCCTTCTCGCGCTGCCGCCGCTGCCTCTCGCGCTCTTGGCGCAGCGCTAGCTCGGCGTCCGCTTGCTGTCGCCGCGCCTCCGCCTCCTCCTCTCGTGCCTCGTGTAGCCGCTGCTCGCGCTTGCGCATCTCGTCGACGGCCTCGGCGGAGGCGGCGGAGGCGGCGCAGGTTGGTAACGGCTGCTGCTGCTGCTGCTGCTGCTGCTGCTGCTGCTGCTGCATCTCCAGCTGCTGGCGCAGCCACTCGACGCGCTGCGCCTCCCACCGACGCGCCTTCTCCTGTCGATCCTCCGCAAGCGCCGCCGCCACCGCTTCGGTATCATCCTCGCCGACGACGCCGCCGCCCTCGCCGTCCTCGGCGCGGTCCTGGGCGCTGCCAGCGTCGCCGGCGTCTGCGTCGCCCGCGTCGCCGCTGTAGCCGCCGCCGCCGCCGCTCTTATCCATGAGGAGTAGCGTCGGACCGTCCCACGCGCGCCGCCACTCGCGTCGGTGCTGCAGCCGCTCCTGCATGTCGTAGCGACGCCGGCGCTCCGGATCGCTGAGCACCGAGTATGCCGTCTGCAGCGCGGTGAAGCGCTCGAGCGCCTCTTGCGGGTCGATGCCGTTGCGGTCCGCCGCGTCCGGGTGGTAGCGCATCGCGAGCAGCCGGTACTGCTTCCGCAGCTGCGCCTCGGTGAAGTCCCGTGGCACGCCGAGCATCGCGTAATGCGAGGGCGTGAGGTTGACGCGAGCCGCGACGGTGCGCATCACCTCGGTGCCCGTGCGCGTCGGCCAGCGCATCCGCTCCTGGATGGTGCCAGCCGCGGTGAGGCCCCCTGAGAGAACATGGTCCAGCCCACGAGGTGGCGGATGCAGGATCGCCACCGGCGTTGTGGGCTTCGACGTGGGTCGGACATCACCGAGCTTCGCCCGTGGCCGGCGCGGGATTGGAGCTACGATGCGCTCCTGGATGCCGCCCGAAGTACTGAGGTGATGCGACATCGCGGAGCGGGGGTCGGCGGCGATGTGGCCTCGACACGGCAAAAAAACTCTCGCGGCTAATTACATCCCTCATCAAGGGGGCGCAAGCTAGAGCAGGGTCGATCCGCGCCTGCGGCCTGGGTGGTCGGGTTCTTGCCAAAGTCAGGATTCCTAGAGGATACGAATTTTGCACACAGTCGACACTGCGTGCGCCACTGACGAGGTCGCGGAGATCACCGCGGATGCGGGGCATGCGGTCGGCCCGGCACCCCGGCCGGCAGCATCCAGCATTCATCCAGCAATTGGGCCCGCGGGTGGGCCCGATTAGGGCCAATCGGTCCCAAGAAGTGTGCGCAGACAGAAGATTGTTGGATATTGGTGCAGACCAACACGTTCATATTTCACACGCGCAGGGGCGCCCCTCGCCTCCAGCCACCGAGAGCGGTGTTTTGCAGTCCCGGTGCATCACGCCCTATGCCCCGCATGTTCTCGTCGTTTATCTCGTGACCCATCATCTCTCCACTTACCTCCTCCGCCCGATGGTGAGAGCCAGCGTCACGCACCATGGTAGTGGCGCCAGCTCCTTGACGGCGCGAGCGGCCATGCGCGTGCGCATGCTCGAGGCCGCAACCTCGCCAACGCTCCTGCCTCACCGGCGGCGCGCTCGCGATGCCGCGTCGGCGCGGCACTGGCCAGCTTAGTGGTGGCTCGGGTCGTGGAAGTGGAACTTCTTGGCACCGACGGCGTTCATGACGACGTCGAAGACGCCGAACTGGCCGGCGGTGAGGGTGCCGATCATGATGCAGCGAGCGGCGAGGCCCGTCGTGCACAGGTTGACCAGGCCGAGCTCGGCCGCGATGTTGCCCATACGCGAGAACATGCCGCCCTTGCCGCCCGCGCCGCCCTTGTTCATCTTCGAGAGGAGGGTGTCGGCCGGGTGGGAGATAATGGCCGAGACGACGCCCGCGATGACGCCCGACGCCAGGGAGACAGACACCTTGCCCGACTCGCTGGTCGGCTTGCCAACGACCTCGACAATCTTCTCAGCGGAGAGGCCCTGCACAAGGAACTTGGCCATCGTGTACGGCACCTGCTTGAAGAGGATGGGGACGAAGCCCGAGTAGAAGGCCGTGACGAAACCCATCTCCGAAGACATGCGCTTCGCAGTCGCCATGAGCGAAGGCGCGTAGTCGGGCTGCGACACGAGACGAATGCGGCACGCCTCGTACCTGCGCGTGTAGAAAAGGTCGGGGAGGGGAGATAAGGGGAGATAAGGGGGGCGGCAGGCGGTCGGTTTCAGAGCGGGGCCAAGCGGGAGGCGTGTGCGCAGCGGCGCGGGCAAAGGGGGCGGGGAGAGGGGGAGGAGGGGGAAGGGGCAAGGGGTGGGGGATGCCCGGCGCACGAAGTTCGGGACTTTGTGGGGGAGCGGGGATGGGGCCACTCACGGGCAGAGGAAGATGTCGGCGATGAACTCGGCGATAGCCGCGGACGCGAGGTAGATGGAGGTGCGGCTGTTCCACGCCGCCTGCTCGCCCATCGAGCTGCAGAAGTAGATCTTGAAGAACTCCACACCGCCGAACTTGAACCAGCCCTGAATGAAGTAGCCCTGCGCCGTCGGGCCAAGACCCGTGAGGAGCGCGCCAGCGCCCTCACTGGCGATGATCTGGCGGAAGCCGCCGATGAAGCCCTGGTTGTACTTGACCGGGTCAAGCTGGATGCGCGTCTTGACGACGTCGACGGGCGTGAGCGCGCCGTGGGTGATCGAGCAGCAAATGCCGCCGGAGAGTGCACCGGAGAGATAGTACTTGACGTCGAAGGGACCCTGGCCCATGATCTTGCCATCGCCGGCCGAGGCCTTCGAGGCGGCCGCCGACGACTTGAGGGCACCGAAGAGGCCAAGGCCGGAGTTCACACCCGAGAAACCGAAGAGCGGCATAACAAAAACTGCACACGGCGCGGGGTGGGGGCAACTGTCATGTTGAGCGGCTTGATCAATCGCCACTGGAGGTAACGTTCGGGAGTCAGGCCACGAACACCACAGCGCACGCGTCTACGCCGCCGATGGGCGTCGCGAGCCCTGCGAATGCGCGCTTCATCGCGCAAGTTCCGTGTATCGCATCGCACCTTTTGCGCTGGTGCGAAGCTGCTGCCACGCAGCGATGAGACCTTTTTTTCACATTCACGATTACGGTCGGATACAACGTGGGGAGCCGGAACACGGGACACACGGGTGACACGGGGGAAACTGACACGGGGAAACATGGGCACACGGATCACACAGACGAACCTCACAGCCACGCATCCCAACCCACCTATAACGCACCCGCAACGCTTGATTACCGTACGCGGCGTGTGTACGCCTACCGCGGCTCCGCGGGCCGCCGGGAAGAGTTATTTTGTTAATTATTTTGTGGCGCTGGGCCAAACCCACGCTCCGACCGTACATCGAACCGTACACACATATTTCCATTTTCATCAGAAGAACCAATTAAACATGTGCTGCTGCAGCAAGGAGCCTCTGGCAAGCAAGTCGCGATACGGCGATCGTGCGAATTCTCCGCTCCGTCGTCGTTTGCGACGCCGATCTAGAGCCGGGTGATGTGCTGCTCTTCGTGCCGTCTGCTCCTCGCCGGGCGTCGGCACTCCAGCGCCACTCACCTCTCCCGCAGCCTCGCCTCCGACCTCTCCGGCAGCAGCCTCTCCAGAAGTATGCGATGCAAGAGGCTCATCGACACCGTCTGACGTGTCGTCCTCTAGAAGAGGTGCAAAAGGCGAAGCGCTCGCATCCCCAGCCTCCAATGATGGGGCCTTGTGCGCAGCATGCGGCTCCTCCACAGCGCACATCTCTGCGACATCCTGAGCCTGCTCCGCAGCGGCGGCTTCCACAGCTTCCACAAGACTGGTAGCGCTCAGGACGGCGATTGTAGCGGCGGGCGCCTCGGAATGCACCGCACCCAATGCATGCACCGCTCCCAATGCATGCACCGCTCCCAATGCATGCACCGCTCCCACATGGTCCAGACTCCACTCCAATGCTTCGCCGACATCTTCGTCGTCGTCGTGGCCGACGCCAAGCGCGGTCGGCGCGGTCGGCGCGATCGGCGCGGGCGGCGCCGTCGGCGCCGTCGGTGCACCCGTGGCTTGCGGAGGTGGCTCGACGGCTGGCACGGCGGATGCACTTGGAGGGCACGCGGGCAGCTCGACAGGCAACAATGTGGCCGCCGCAACAAACTCCCGAAGTCCCAGGCGGCATGCTGGCAGCTCGGCGGGCGGCGAAGCCGCCACCGCCACAAACTCCCGAACGAGCAAGTCAGTCGTGGCGTCACTCTTCCGTGCGAGAGCGAGCAGCAAGGGCGGCTCTGGATTCTGCCGCAGGATTCGTCCCGTCGCCCGTGTCGATACATGGGCATGTAGCTGTGCAAGTAATGTAGCCGCTCGACCGATGGACGCTAAGCACGTGAGCGCAAACGGCATAAAGTAGGTCATCGCGAGCTGATGGCGCAGCAAGGCGAACGGCGCAGGCAGCGCGTGAAGCGCGCGCTCGATGGCGGCGACCGCTGCTTCGGCACCGCCGATCGGTGCGAGCCCCGACGGCTTGCAGCATGTGTGAGCTTCGACCATTCGTCGGTGCGCCAGCCGCAGCCTCTGAAAGTAAAGTGCGCGGTGGTGCTGCTGACGGCTCACCGTGACCACGCGACCAAGGAATGCCAGCTCATCCCCGAGCTCAGATGCGTCGCTGGATGGCATCGAATGGTCTGCTGAGGGCAAGTGGGGGTGCTCGCATGCAGTGCACCGAGGATCGTCAGGAACCCGCCGTCGAGACGGCCCACAAAACGGTTTGCGGACGGTCCTGGCAGTCGACGTCGCTCGGCGGAGTGGCCCGAGCGTTCATACGCGAACGCCCCAGGGCGTTCACACTGCATGACACGCGATAGACACAGCCCACTTTCTTCCACACTAAGGCACATGTTTCTCGCGCATTCTCTCCTGTAATTCATCTGAGACCATCCGTGGACGGGCTCTCAGCACCCCTCCAGACAGGTTTAATTGGTCGACGGGGGCTCAATTCATCCAAACGGCGCCAAACAGACCCGATCGGGGGTTGGGTCGGCACCTGCTTGACGTCGGCCAGGTTCTGGCCGTTGCGGGCCCACGTGACCCCCGGAGCCTCAGATGCTGATCGACGCAGAGCCTTGGGGCTCCCCGGAACTTCCCCCTTGGGTATGAACACGGACGTGTGCGCCAGCGCCGGGTACCCAGAGTCTGAGCCCCGGAAGTCGCCGCGCTCGTCCGGCTTGGCCACCTGTTCCCAATACTCCTTACGCGGGCCCCGAGTGGCGAGGGTATCGAGGATCGACTCGGGCGGCGGCCCTTGCGAGTGCAAGAGCACGCCGTACGGCCGACCCGCCACGCCCATCTGCGCGCCCGCCTGTATCCGTTGGACAGCCGCCGCTCCGCCCCGCCACGGCCGAGGTGTCCCAACGGCCGGGTCGGTCCGAGGCGAGGGTCCCCACGCCTGCGGCCCCGCACGGCCACGTGCACGCACGGCGGCGGCGACGGCGCGGGCGCGGGCGCGGTGCGTGGGTGCATGAAGGTCGCCGCCAGCGCCCATGGCCTCCTCCGCCGAAAGCTCCGCCTCCGCCGTAGCAACTCGCACGTCGCGGACTCGCAGCTCGGGCGGCAGCACACCGGTAAACTTGGCCAGGTAGTCGGGGAGTCGTTCGTAACCGCCGCCCACGCGCACCGCATGCGCCCCTTTGCCCTTCTCGTCGCTCATGCGCTTGAGCTCGATCAACAGCTTCACCAGAGAGTCTCGCTCCTCTCTGAGCGCCTCCCACTCCGCCGGCGAGCCCATCGCTGAGGGTAACGGCGCGCCGCCGAGCCGCGGCTGGGCCGCCGGCCCTTGTGCGAGCTCGCGCGCGTGCTCGCGCAGGCGGCTCGCCTCCTCCTGCGAGCGCGCGCACTCCGCAGCCAGGATCTCCTGGTTCTGCTGCCCTTTGGCCAGCTCGTCCCGAGTCGCCTCGAGGGACATCGAGAGGGAGAGCGCCAGTCCTCGAGCGTCCTCCGCAGCCTCGTGCGCTGAACGCTCTTTCTCACGCGCCTCCTCGACGGCCTCGTGCAACTGGCGCAGCTGTGACTCTTGCACGATGCACCGCGCGTCCGCCGCCGCCGCCGCGCGCTGCGCGTGCACCACCGCTTCCCGCATCTCCGAGAGCTCGAGGGAGGAGATATCCTGCCGACGCGCCGCCGCCTCCGAGGCGGCGGATGCGCGCGCGAGGCTCGAGGCCGCGTAGTCGTCGCGCCGCCCGATGTCGGCATCGACGGCCACGATGCCAAAGGCCGCCGCGCGCGCCACGGCCTCGGCTTTCACCACCGCCTCGCGCGCGTCTGCGAGCTGCTTCTCGTAGTGCATGGCGAGCGCGCGCATGGCCCGCACGGCCCAGGTCGGCGGCGCCTGACGACCCGCCGCGTGGTGGATGAGCAGCCGGTCGATGTGCGAGCTGGCCGCCCCGGAGAGCGCCTCGGTGGCCGCCCCGGAGAGCGCATCGGCCGGCCGCGCCTGGAACGGCGAGGGCGGCCGCGGCGGCCTCGGCGGCGCCTGCTGCTGCTGCTGCTGCTTCTGCCTTGCGCTAGCAAGGTGTTTCTCGAACTCGATGTTGGCCCTCGAAGCCGATACGGCCGCATAACTCTCCCTCTCCCTCTCGGTAGCAAGCGCATTCGCGCGCCACTTTTCTGACGGGTCGAGCTCCTCGGCGATCGTGGCGAAGGTTGCCGCCGCCGAGGAGCGGCCGAGGCCGAGGCCGCCGGGTTGGCCGCCACCGCTTTGGCCGCGTTGCTGGTACGGAGCGTTGTGCAGCGCGGGCTGCGACTGCGAGGGCGCACTGCGCAGTCCGGGTTCGAGCGGCGGGTCCGCCGGTCGTCGCGCTGCGAGTGAGAGGTGCGGCTGCGAGTGCGAGGTGCGCAGCATTGTGGCCGGTGGGTTGCCGCGACGGTTAGGAGAGTGTAAAGTACTTCAAACTTCCGAGGATTGCACCTCCCGAGCCTCCCCTGAGGTGTCTTGAATGCCTGACGAGTTTCGTTCCGATTGGGAGGACAATCAACCTAAGAAAAGGACCCATGCAGCTCAGGTGTGTTCTTGCTGCCCCTGCTGCGCGCCTCGCGCTCCCTGTCGGGCCTGACGGGCTTGCGTGCGGCCGCTGTGGAGTGGCGGTGGCCATCAGCTCGTCGGAAGCCCCGCCGCCCACGATCGACACACATGCAGGCGAGCCGCGTGGAAGTCGCCGCCGCTTCTGAAGTGACTTCAACAACTGCTCCTCCCAGCCGGAGGCAGCGGCGACAGCTCGCCAGCTCCGCCACGCGCAAAAGTCCTGTGCAAGCACCATGAGCCACGCCGCCGCCCACCCAATCGCGCGCTCGTGCCTTGCATGCTCACAAGCTGCTCGACCGCCCTGGTGCTCAGGTCATCGGCTCTCAAGCTGTCGCAGCGCCTTGCGGCGCGCGGCTCGGGCGCGGGCATGGGAGGCGGCGGCCACGCCAACAACCCCACCTTCATGTTCCAGGCCGACTGGCAGAAGAACAAGTGGAAGGGCGCTGTCTTCGTCCTCTCGGTGGTTGGCCTCGGCACCTACCTCCCCTGGTTCTGCCTCTCCTTCGCGCAGCGCAAGGCTGGCGTGTGGAAGTAAGCAGTGCATCCCAATTCGAGGCGGCTGCGGCGATAGAATGGCGCGGCCGCCGTGTGTCTATTGCCTCGCGGGGACAGGGAGGGCGGGGCCCTGCGACGTGTCCTCAGCGGATCCGGTAAATGCCAACGCTCGTTTCGGGCGGCCCGGGGGATCGCCACTCCGTACTACAAAGTTCGTTGAGAGGAGCACACTTAATATTACGCATATTAGCATATTACGCATAGCCTCACGTGAACTCAATGCTCGCACAACACTAGCCTGCGCACTCCAGTCTTGTGCGATCTTAAACGATTCAGCAGCAGCCCTGGGCGCTGTGGGGCGCCGTCCCGTCCAGGGACGCCCCGTGCATCCTCGAAGCGGTACTGCATGTCGTGTCCTATGATCACCGGACGAGGGCGCGGCAGTCGTGCGCGACGCTCACTGGTACAGCGGGACCTCAGCCTCGAAAAAGTCACTAGTGCGGGTGCGCCCTGTCGGTTCCTGCTTCGGAGGCGAGTAAACGGGCTGCTCAAGCTTGGCAGCCATGGTGCCCTTCGGAAGCGGCTTGTACTTGAACACCGTCTGGCCCTCGTGGAGCGGGCCCGTGTATACGTGATCGTTGAGAGCGCGGCCGTGCCAGTCCGTGGCGAGCGGGGCCTTCGAGCGCGGGTCGAGAAGCTGCTGCTGCTCAGCGCCAACCGAGCGCGCGTAGCCGGACTGCTTCGCAGTCACGCCGGAGATCCACGGCTTCTCCTGTGGCGGGAAGAGCCTGCTTTCGAAGGGGTTGGCCATCCTTGGCGCGGCTGTCGGCGAGCAGCGGGATGGCCCAAGTCCGTTTTCAGACTTCTGAGACTTTTTTGGATCATGTCTGTGTAACCGCCGTTTTGGATCTCCGCATCCAATTGTACGTCCCCCCTTTCTCTGCCCACCTTGTCTTCGCGCTACTTGATATGCTTTTCCAATGCATACACCACGACAAATTGCTTGATTGTGCCTGTGCGGCCTTCTCTCTCACCATGTGCACATGTCTCTCACTAACGCTCAGCGTTCAGCCTTTTTCGGAGCGTAACCGCCCGGCTTTTATTGACCTCCCGATTCGTCCCCCCAAGGTTCTCTCCCCGCCTACGAGAACTGACCCACCTTGTCTTGCACGAGCGCGCGGAAGTCGGCCAGGATCTGGCTTTCGCGCTTCTGCTTCTCCTCGTAGTTGAACATGGCAAGGGCGCGCTTCTCCTCCGCGGAGTAGATCTGGTTCTCCTTGCGCAGGCGCACGGCATTCATGCGCTTGTGGCGCGAGCCAGACAAGACGAAGCCCGCCGACTCGAAGGCCTCGATCTCCTCCGCGGACAGACCCACCTCGCCTCGGCGGGGAATGCGCTTGCCCGCCTGGACGTACTGCGCGATCGCATCGCCCTCGCCTGGAGTGGCAATCAGTGGAAATCAGTGGCAATTAGTGGTCATCAGGGGTCATCAGGGGTCATCAGGGGGTCATCAGTGGCACTCGCACCAGGACGGAGCGCCCCTCCCCAGTCGCCCCCCACATGCTGATCCCCCACGCGAGCGAGTGGCATCGGGCCGACGAGATCGGCGTCGTCCTCCTCGTCAGGCCGCCGCTTCTCCACCCACACATACTTGAGCTTCTTCACCCGCCGCCGCGTCCTCAGACCACTCGACGACGGCGCCGCCAGCACGAGTGGGGCACCTTCCGAAGAGCCCCGCCCCGTTGCGGAAGCGGCCGCCGCCGCCTCGGCAGCGCCCTCCGCCGCCGCGCCGCTCGTGGGCGCCTCGGAAGAACCACCCACCGTCACCGAGCCCACCGCCGCTGCTGCGCCCAACGGGCCACCCCTCTCACCGCCGCTGCTGCCGCTGCCTGAGGCGGCCACGGGTGGACGCGGGGGCGGCGGGGGCATGGCCGGGGGCGGCGGGGGCGGCGGGGGCGGCGGGGGCGGCGGGGGCGGCGGGGGCGGGGGCAGCATGGCCGCCGCATCGGCATTGGACGCGGCGCTCGACGCGGCGCTCTCTCGCCGCTCGGCGGTGGCGGACAGCTCACCGGGCGCCGCAGCGGCCGAAAATGCCCTGGCCTTCGGCCGTTTCTCACCGCGGGCGACCTCATCGTCCCGCCCGTGGGCCTCGTTGCGTGCGCTGCCCTTGTGCCGTTGCCCGCGGCGGCGCCCCCTACCCTCGTCCTCGGCTGCGTGCTTGCGGCCACTCTCATGGCGCCGCGCCTCCTTGGCAGCCGCCGCCTTGCGCTTGCGCCGGCGCCGCTCAGCGCTGCCCGTGCTGCTCGAGCTCGAACTACTGTCGCTGCTGATACTTCCGCTGCTGCTGCTGCTGCTGCTGTCGCTGTCGCTGTCGTCACTGTCGCTGCTGCTGCTGCTGCTGCTGCTGCTGTCGCTGTCGTCACTGTCGCTGCTGCTGCTGCTGCTGCTGCTCTCAGGCTTACGCTTCGTCTGCACCTTTTTGCTTCTCGCCGCGTCCGCCTTGAGCACCTTGGCTCCCTCCTCCTTGGCCATGGGAGGTGCAGGAGCCGCCTCTCCACGCGGAGGTGATGGTGCCCAGATGAAAGGGATCGGCCGACGGAAGCGCTCCTCGCGTCGCTGCCGCAAAATATCCTGCTGCCGGCTGTCGCGCTCCGCCTTCTCCTTGTCGTCCAGGTCTGCCCAGCGACGCTGGTCGTACTGCGGATTGCGCGGGCGGTGCACGTCGTCGCCAGGCCGGCGCTCGAGTGCTTCAAGCCGGTTGCGCTGCTGGTCAGGCGCGTCGGTTCGGCGCTCCGGCGAGAAGGAGCGCTCGCGGCGGTCTTCAACCTCGCGTCCGTACTCGTCACGGCGCTCCTCCGCCATCGTAGAGACGTGCGTCACGATCCCAGAATTATGAATTCACAGCCAATGTTTATAATTCGACACCCAAGACACCTAAATTCACAGCCAATGTTTAACCCGGACCGGGGCGTACATACGTGTGCGGTTACAACTGGCTCGGGGACCCCTGGACCCCCTTATCACAGCCATACTCGATCAGCCGCCGGGCCGGGCCGCTGATCGCTTCGCTTAGCCCCGCCCGGTCGCGGCGTTTAAGCGCGTCTTGACTTAGACTTTTCGCGCCTCATGCCCCACCAGGCGAGGCGCCGCTTGCACACATTGAGCGCGCAGCTGTACTGTGTCGACCCGTTTTATCTTTTAACACAGACACCGACACACACGCACAGCCCGGCTTCAAGGCGTTGCGCCAACGGGACCCTTTTCGTTCACTTTTCTCTCTCTCTCTCTCCCCTGGCTCGCTCGCATCGCTCTCGATCAGCGAACAAAAAGGTTCCTCCCAGCTAAAGCTACATCTGTAGGGCCCGTGGAGTCGTACACGTGCCGCGAAGTCGCCAGGTATTGCTCCGAAACCAAATCGATCGCAGGCCACGGCTTGGCCTGCTGCGGCGCCAATCGCATCGTCATCGTCATTGGCTGCACCGGCTCCACCTGCACGTGAATCGTCGGGTGGAAGCCTCCCGCGACGCCAGCGGTCGCCAGCCTTGGCAGGGGAAGGCGTCCGGTCGACATCGATGGCCGAAGCCTTTCGCCAGGCGGCGTCATCGCGCCAGGCAGCCTCAGGCCGGGACGGTTAAGTGCCTCATACCCCGCATGAGGCACCTGCAGGTGCTGGTGTGAGACCGACGCGCGGGGCAACCTCAGCCGCTCGTACAGACCATCAGTGGCGGCCGTGCGCATTCGCTCTTTCGCAAGCTCCCGCGTTCGGTGCCCAATGATGTTCTGCAAATGTTGGCGAGCCTCCTCTTCAAACACGTCAACGGCGACCCGCGAGTGCTCGCGCACAACCTTGGCCGTCTTCTTGCGGTACGCTGTCTCAAATCTGGCGAGTTGCGGGTTGTTAAAGACGATGCATTTAGCGCGTTCCGTGAGTTCCTGCTTTTCTTTGAAGAACTGTTCTTTTCGAGCGCGTCTTATGAGTCCTTCAAAGTCTAGACGTCCCACGCGATTCACGTCGAGACTATCAAAGATAGCGTCGACGATTTGCGCCCGCGCCTTTTTTGCGCCCAGGAGCTGAACGGCGAGTCGATTCAAAGAGGGCTTGTCGATGAACGTCGTCTGCCCAGTCTGTTCCAGCATGTCGTCGAGAAGAAATGCACGGGTTTTCGACGCTATGGCGTCGAACAGCCCATTGCGCATCTTCATGACATTCGATGGAGCTACATTGATGAATTCCTGCAGCGTGTCGTTCATTTCCAGCTACAAAAGCTTGAAATATGTGTTGTGCTGCGCAAGCTTGCGATGCGTGAGATGTTGCGTGCGCGCCCGCGAAAGAGCTTCGACGCGGTCGTGCCCGAGTGTGACTCCGTTACACCTTACACGGTGCGACATAAAAAGAAACCGAAACCGCTCCTCTAAGTTTGGCAACAAGCGTGGGTCGTCATAGGGTCGTCCTGGCTCAGCCCATACAATGTAAAAAGACGGGTCCACGACACACAGGCGTCTCCGACAGTCCAGAAGCTATAAGATACACAAGTTCATCACATCAACGTTCAACCTCAAGAAGTACTCAAAGGGTCCGAGCGTGCGGCTCCTCATCCGACTGCACGCGCGGTCCTTCCGATCGTGACACCAATCTGGCGTGTTTCTCCTGGTGCTTGCCCTTCAGGAAGGCGGGCAGCTTCTCAACCTCCCACTCTGCCGGAACACCTGCGGCGGCGGAATCGCATCGTAATATTGGACCTTCTCGAAATGAAATCTCGGCGGTGCTCAGCTTATCATAGCTACTCAACCGCCTGGCACAGGTCGTACTTTAGGTCGCACTAGTCGTGGCCGGCCGCGCAGGTGGAAGCGCATGCCACGTCGGAGTGGTCGCATGCGAAGCCAGCTGGGTGGAATCCCTGGTCGGGCACGACGTTTCTTTCCTGCAGCACAGGTTCTACTTGCGGTGGAGCCTCGGCGTAAGCCTCGGCGAGTCGGAACTTAGACCGACGGATCACCGACACCGTAGGCTGCACCGTTGGCTCGTCAACAGGCAAGAAGGTGCCTTGGACATTGGCTTCGCGCAAGTTGCCACGATGCTCTTGGCCTTCAAGCCAAGTCGCAATTTTGCTGTGTCCAAAGATGCGAGCGTAGTCTTTAGCAGTGTAGCCGCTCCGGCTCTTGAGTGTGAGCGAAGCGCCCGCAGAGAAGAGCATCTGCGCTATGTCCATGTGTCCCCCCGCTGCGGCCATCATGAGTGCCGTACCACCGAACATGATGAGCTTGGGGTTGGAGGGTTGATTGAGAGCATTATGAACAGATAACATCACGAACTGGTTGTCAGGCAGGGCCTGGGACGACGGATCTATCGGGACACCGCGAGGTGGCCAGCTGTATCTCGA
>Ga0210242_100077_pt1 | contig 67192 bp, 42 predicted proteins | sample ChrtobMeP5a_16mM_FD_155445 | JGI IMG/M metagenome (GOLD analysis project Ga0210242, IMG submission 155445) | Chrysochromulina tobin associated microbial communities from unialgal haptophyte culture, Seattle, Washington, United States - P5a_16mM | ecosystem: Host-associated > Algae > Haptophytes >... | reverse complement strand
CACGGCGGCGACCAAGTGCGACACGCTTGACCCCGACGCCGAGCGACGCCTACCCCTGCACGCTCGCCCCATGGTGTTCGGTTCGTACGAGTGTCAGCGTGCGTCGTCGTGCGCTCTCCATGTGTGAGGTCGCGTAAACGGTTTCTTGGGTGGAAAGGCCGCGTCTAGCGGTTCACAGATCAGAAATTCAGCCCCCTGGTAGGAGGACGAACGACGAAGTGCGCGAGAACTTGCCGCACGAACTTCTTCTCAATTCCACGAGGTTTCACTGCACTTCCTTCTGTTTTCGTGTGTGAACGTGTTATTTGGATGGGGGCCATGGACGCGAGGGACAGCCGAAAACCGCATAGACGAGAGACCGCGCCGCGGACCACGTGTCGAGCCGAGCACGTCGTCGTTTCGTCGCCCGTCGACGCTATACGCATTCCGCGGGGCCCTACTGACTGGGTACAAATTACACACATGGTTACACGCAGTACACCAACATCTCACTCAGCGCAAGTCCTGTGCGTGAGCAAAGTGTAGAGTCTTAGACGTGCGTGAGCCCCTGAGCCCAAACTGTATGGCAAACTCGGCGGGGTTCTCTCCTCTCATCCTCTTCTCCCCATTCCGACGGCATCAAGCATCCTGTGGACTAGTGCCGCCCGGCGAGTGAGGAGGGCGAGAGCCCAACTCTTGCGACTGTGGGATATCCCCGGTCTCCTGGCTTGATCACCTTGAGCATGTCCATGGCGGCCTGCTTCTCAGCCGCGTTCTTTGCCATCTGTGCTTTCGCGCCGCTGATCCCCGCTTCTAGCAACGCCTTTGCTTCCTCCGCCTCCTTCTGCTGCACGCTCTTGTACTGGAGCCCATCATAACGCGCCTGCTGCTCCGGCGTGAGCGTTGCAGCGAACGAGACCGCGGTGTTGCCGATCGCTGCCTCGCCGAATCCGAGGCTGGTCTTGAGCGCCCAGTGCGCGAACTCATCGAATCCCATCTTGCCGAGACCTGAGAAGTTGCGGCAACGGAGGCAAGGAAGCATCTTGGAAAGCCCATGGAGAAGGATTGTGTTGGTTCCTCCGACTTTGATAGCCTACCTTTGGTAAGCTCCGCAAAAAGATCAGGGGACTTGCCTTCGATGATCACGCCCCACGCCCTGATGGCTGGGAGCGCGAGTGCAAAGTCTTTCTCACGGACACACACTGGCATCTCGTTGCCGCCCTGCTTGAACGTGGCCGGCTTGCCTTTATCGAGCTCGATCACGTTGAACATGTCGAGGAGCTGAAAGAAACGCTCCTGCAGTCATTCCCACACGAGTTGGGATCAGATGCGGCGAGGCTCACTCACGGCGGGCATGGTGTGCCAGTGTGGCTAATGCCACTGTGTCTGTGCTTCAAGCACGCGTACCAAGTAGACGAGCATGATGCGCATCTCCTCACGATCGAGCGATTCGGGATCGCCTCCTTGAGCGACGAGATTCTTAGTGGCGTTGTATGCGCGTCGCAAGGCCTCCGTCACGGTCTCTTGAACGAGGCTGTCGGAGTTCTTGAGCCGCGTCCGATCCCTCAACTCCTCCATCAGAGCCTTCTTCATTTCGATGAATGACAGCACTCCCGCACCACCCTTGTCGGGTCCATCTGCGTTGTCAAAAAGTTCATCGATCTGGTTCTTCGACGCGAACTCATTACTATGCTTTCCGAGGGTTGACGCGCGCATAATCTTGAGCTCCCTACTGTATTCCATCCATGCCGGCTTCTCCTGTGGCATCGCCCGGCTTTGGCTTTCTCCGGGTCGGTCTGCTCGTGTGGTGCCCTCAGATTTCGCAAACCAACTTTGGAGCTTGTCTCCAAAATTCCCGAGTTAGGCAAGTTCAAGGTCAAGTTTCCTGCAAGTTCAAGGTTTACCTGCAAGTTCCAAATTACCTGCAAACTCAGTCAGTCAGCAGTCAGTTTCGTCGCGGTCCCCCCGCGCACACCACCTGCAAACTCACTTAACCACGTCCGACTCGCTCGTCCATCATGGAGACTTCATCCTCAAACGATTCCTTCTCCGCGCCGCCTAGGGACCTACAGTGAGGATCTGAGGTCACAGTGTCTGAGTCTCCGTGTTGCGTGTACTGTGTGAGCGTCCCCAGTCCGCGAGCCTCATGTGCCCTCCTCATCGCATAGACACGTGTAGCAGGCTGCTCATGCGATGCACAACTCCCTGGCGGCGCCGCCGGTCCTTCGTGACCGCCCGACTGCTCCCGTCAGTTTGGTGCCACCTGGCCTGGTTAATCGGGAGCACGACCTCGTCCCCGCCTCTCGGCGGGCCGTTCTCACCTCCGGCCGCACCGTCCTCCTCGTCGACGGACTGGAGGCTTGTTCGCCTGTCAGAGGTGCGATCCGAGGCTCGGCTGGCAAGTCCGGAGCTACGGCCGTAATTGCCGCCGTACTCATGGCCACCGCCGCCGCCATCGTCGTCGTCGTCAAAGCTGCGCATCGCCATCGGCGCCAGGCCCGCTGTGCGCTGCGAGGTAGGCGTTCGCAGCCCAGCAGGCGTCGACTCGTCGACGCTCGATCGGCGCGTGCGCGGGGCCTTGGCCGGCGTGAAAGCGGTCGTCACCGCGTACGAACCTAACGGTGAGAGGGGGGAGCGGGCGCTCTCGCGCCGGTCGGAACGCCGGCCGAGATTCTCGCCGAGATCGCCCTCGAGATCGTCGTCCGCCTCCTCGTCGCTTGAGCTTGCGGCGTAGCTGCGAGCTGGCCCCTCGTCCGAGTACCGCCCATGCGCACTCTCGTCGGAGCCCCGCCCCTTGGTGGGAGTGCGCAGCCACGCGGCACTCGAGCGGCGCACGCGTCGGCTCAGCATGCTGCTCGCGCGACGGTTCCACGCGAAGGCCTTCACACGCTGGATCGGGCTCGCTTCGCCCTCCTCGCTACCTCGCTCATTCTCTTGGTCTTCTTCGTACGCCGGAGGAGGCGGCGGAGGCGGCGGCGGCGGCGGCGGCGGCGGCGGCGGCGGCGGCGGCGGCGGCGGCGGCGCCGCCGCCGCCGTGGTATCGTCAAAAGTCACCGAGCCGCGCCGGCGTGGGATAGGCGGGCGCGCTTCAGGTGATGCGTGCTGCTGCATCGCCCGCCGTGTGAGCATCGGCGAGGGCGAGGCACTCGAGGCCTCCTCCTCCTCGCCCTCATCCAGGTCCGCCGCCTCGTCCGCCTCGTCGTCCTCAAATACATAGGACACGCGCCACGGCACATTGTTGTTCGAGGCGCTCGCCGCCGGGGCCGCCGTGCTGCCCGGCCTGGGCGCCGTCCTGGGCGCCGTCGCACCGGCACTAGGCTTCGCCGAGATGGTCGATCGTGCCGACAAGCGCGCGATCGGGTCCGCGCCGCACACGGACGGGTGCAGCTGCAGCACGCCGTCGGCATTTGCGCGGAGCAGCAGCTCGAGACACGTGGCAAGCCGCGGCGCACAGGCGGGCAGCTCAAGCGAGGCTTCGATGGCGCTTCTCCATAGGTGGTGCGTCGGAGGGCAGGCGGTGCCCAGGACGGCGCCTCGATAGCCCTCGTCCCCGGCGGCGGCGGCGGTCGGTTGGACGGTAGGCGGCCTATGGAGCAGCTGCTCGAGGAGCGACTGTACGAGCTCGAGCAACTCTGACCAGCACGAGGGCACCGCGCCCACGCCGCACACGAGCGTGCACACGAGCCGATGTGCCACCCAGGGCGGCTGCGGCGCGAGGGCCGTGCGCAGCGCTTCGCGCATCGAGCGCAGGAAGCCGCCAACGTCGTCGTACTGCGAGGTGGCGTAATTGTTGAGGACGGTCGCGATGGGGATCAGCTCGCGCCGGCCCGTATGGCTCTGGCTGTCCTTGGCGGCCTCGACGCACGAATGCGCGAGCTCGCGTGCCACGTCGACGCCGGCGCCGGCACCGCCACGGCGGGCCGCCAGAGCGAATGGGACCGTTGGCTCCCTCGCGTCCGCGTCGCGCGTGGCGGCCTGCTCGCTGAGCCAGGGGAGCAGCGCGGCCGTGCACGTGAGCAAGCGCGTGGCGTCGGCTTCGAGCACGAGGTGCGTCGAGGGCCCACAGGTGGCTGCGTGACGCATCAGGCCCAGGCACGCCGCGCGCGTCTCCGAGCGCCCGAGCCCGCGTAGCAGCAGCGGCTGCAGCCCACCAAAGTCGAGCGGCCCTCGCCAAAAGGGCGGCGGCGACTCGAGCAGCGCCGCGCGCAGCGCCGCGTCTCGTAACGGTCGGCGCCCAACCGCCGCGCCGAGGAGCGTCGTGCCGAGCGCGTACAGCCGGACGACGTCGGAATTGAGAAGGAGGGCCGCGCGCCAGATCAAATCCGACAGCAGCCGCGGCTCGCTCGCGATGGGCCGCTCGAGCGTCAGCAGCCGGAGCACGGCGAGCACGGCCTGTGAGGCGAGCGCGACGCTCTGCCTGCTTGGCTGGAGAGCACAGGTGCACGCGGCGTCGAGAAGCACACGAGAATGCGGGCGAAGCGCCGTCGTGCCGAGGAGGGGCACCATGGCGGCGTACGCCACGAGCGAGCAGCGCTGCGCCGTCGCGCTCGCGCCCTCGCCCGCGCGACGCACAGCAGGCGGATGGCAGCCGTGGCGCAGGGCGTAGGTCGCCCACGCCTCCCCTAGGGCTGCACGATCGCCCACACAGAGGCTGTGGAAGAGCGCCGTGACGAGCTCGCCCAGCCGCTCGTGCGCAACCTCCTCCGCCGCGCCCCGCAAGCCCGAGACGGCCGAGTTGTTCACCCCCGCGAGCGCCGCGAGCGCCGCGAGCGCCGCGAGCGCCGCATCGGGCGTGGCGGGCGTGGCGGGCGCGGCGGCCACGCCGCGTTCGCGCCGTCCCGGGCTTGTTCCGATGCTCACGAGCCGAGCGAGCAGCCTCGCCGCATGGGATGGCAGCTCCGCGCGTCCCTGGAAGCACAAGAGCACCGCCGTGTGCAGCGCATACGCCATGCAGTCGCCGCGCCGCGCCGCGGGTGCGGGCGGCGGGTGCGAGGGCGGCGGCGGCGGCGAGAGGCCGAGCGAGGAGAAGCTGCCAGGCGGAGGTGGCGGCGGCGGCGGTGGCAGCGGCGGCGGCAGCGCGTTCGCATCATCCACCAGGGTCGAGAGCGCCTCGTCGACAGTCGCCGCGAGCAAGAGCAGCGCCGCCTCGGCCTGCGAGCACCCTCCGCCGTGTGAGCTGTCCAATTGGAAGGCGTCGTCCCGGGCGCCCCCCCCGGCCGCACCGGCGGGAAGGTACTCGCCCCCCCCCCTCGCGCCGCCGTCGAGGCTCGGTCCCCGGAAGGAGTCGGTGCGAAAGGAGAGGGCCGCATTGGGGGTGGGCGCCGAGAAGGTCACGAGCGACTCCATTTCGAGAGGGCGGGTTTCGGCCGCCTCGAGAGCGTCGGGTGCTAAGCTGGCCGACCAATCGCCGACCTCGCCCGGGAGGCGATCCGAGCACCCAGGCGGCGCGAGATGGCGCGCGAGCTGGCGCGCGCAGCTCGCCGGCTGAGCGCTCGAGAGGGCAAGCACCGCCGCCTGGCATGCGTGCAGCAAGCTCTGCGCGCCATCTCGAGCGCCCCGGCTCGGCACGGCGCTCGGCACGGCGCTCGGCACGGCGCTCGGCACGGCGCTCGGCACGGCGCTCGCAACGTCGGCGCCGGCGTTGGAGAGTAGGAGAGTGCTCTCGGGTCGGGTGGCGGGTGGCTGTGAACGTTCACGGAGGAGCGGCAGGTGCTCACGCAGCTGGCGCAAGAGGAAGTGGATGATGGGATGGACGCACCCCTCGCGAGCCGCCAGCGCACACCAGAGCGCGTGCAGCGGCGGCGCAAGCGATGCGTGGCCGGCTGCGCTGCTGTGGAACTCGAGCGCCGCGAGCGCCGCGCTCAGCAGCGACTCCGCCGCCGCGCTCGACGCGACGCTCGGCGTGCAGCTGGGTGCGTCCACGGCACGCGCACTGCGGCTCGCGTGCGGGGCACGCCGACCGTTCGCCTCGCCTTCGCCTTCGCCCTCGCTCTCGCTCTCGCCGTCTCCGTCTCCGTCGGCCTGAGCCCTGGCGGGGGAGAGCACGGTGAGGGCGGCTTGCTCGGCCCACGGTGGCAGCAGTGTGAGCATCGAGTGTGCCGTCGGTACGTCGGCGACGGCCGCACGCCGAAGGGCTTCGAAGACGACGGCGGTTGCGAGATCGGGTCTGGCGCGCGCGAGACGCTGCGAGATCAGATGGCGCGCGCAATCCGCACTCCATGGCAACCCTTGCGCCATGAGCGCGGGAGGCGCGACCGGGTCGGCGCACGCGCCGTAGGCGTGTAGCAGCCTCTCGGCCATCGCGCGCACCAGGCCGCACGGATCCCCCAGCTTGCACAAAGCGAGCACCACCAACGGCACACGGTGCGCATCTCCCGCGAGCGCACCCATCGCCGCGCTCGTCGCCGACGGCGGAGCGAGCGGGCGCTCGATACGGCGCGACTCGTCTCGCTCGGGAGACGTGTGAGCGGCGCGGGCCAGACTGTGAACGTTCACACCGGCCTCGTCCCACCCCCAGGGTTGCGCGGACGAGGTGGCGGCGGAGGGGGCGGAGGGGGCGGAGGGGGCGGAGGCGCGGCCGGGCGTCGGGCGGAGGGACACGAGCACAAGGGCGATGAAGTGGGCATTCGAGGTGGCGGCCGCGCTGGACGCATCGGAGGACTCTTTGGCTTCGTTGGCGGCACGGTAGCAGGTCTCGAGGCATCGTGGGATAGGGTCGTGGCACGCTGCCCAGAGCGCGCACAGCGCGTCGCGCGCGGCGGAGCTTACGGCCGCACAAGGCGAGTGCAGGAGCACCTCAGCACAGCGCAGAGGCAGCCGAGCCTCGAGAGGCCTCCCCTCATCCGCAGGCAGCCCCGAGACGGCCTCGGGCGTGGCCAGGGCTGCGAGGGCGCGCAGCGCAGCGAGCTGCACCGCCTCGGACTGTGCTCGACACGACGCGCCGAGCTCGTCGGCGAGGGCGCGCTCGACACGGCGCTCGACACGGGCGGCCCCAGCCGGTGGGAGCCGTTGGGCACTCATCAGCCGTGCGCGTTCGGCCTCGAGTGCGTCGGCCGCTCCGTCGGACGAGAGCGAGGAGACTAGCTCGGCGACCCGAAGTAGGAGAGCACCTGGGAGCAGCGCCTTTCGCTGTGTGCGGTGCTGCGCGTCGGCGGCGGCGAGGGTGGTGAGCAGATGCGGCGTGGTGCGGCTGAGAAGGTCGAAGAAGTGCTTGCGGGCGCGCTGGAGCAGCCAAGCGTGCTGGTTGCCCATCGAGCCATCTGGCCCTTTGAGGGCCAGGTACTCGAGGGCGCCATGCATCCAGCGCGCGAGTGCGGCGAGCGGTGCGCCCACTTGCGTCGTGAGCAGCGTGCACCATCCGCGCTGGTCCGAGAGCAGCGCGAGAACGTGCCCGAGCTGTCGCATCTTCATGTGGATGGGCGAGGCGACGTTCTTAGCGTCCCGCCGCCAGTCGGACCAGATGGACGCGTCATTGAGTTCGGGAGCGAGCACAGAGAGCACGAGCTGCACCGCCGCGCCGCCGCGCAGCTGCCCGAGGACCGCCGAGGCCGCCACGCGGTGTGCCTCGGTGTCACACACGAGCAGGCTCACTCCGTCGCGCAGAAGGCGCTCGACGTCGGAGCGGCACGCGTCGCCCGCGTCATCGTGGCCGAGCACGGCGAGGGCGCACCCGCTCGCGAGCGAGGCGTACGGCGCCCACGACGACGGCAGTTGCGTGCCCGAGGCCAAGGCCGCCCTCACCCCCCCCACCATGCTCTGCATGCGCTGCATGATCATGGGCCACGCCGCACGGAGCGCAAGTGCGCATCCCTCCCCTTCATGCTGGCCGCCCGCCGCAAGGGCGTGCACGATGCCATGCAAGCAGCACAGCCAGAGCTCCTGATCTCCCTCGGAGCTCCCGCACGCCTCGACGAATGCGCGAAGGTCGGCGCGCGCCGCGGCGTCGCGTAGCTGCGCGGCGGCGGCCGAGCTTGGGCGAGCCATGGGGGGCGAGCTCGCGCCAAAGCCGCTCCATAGGTGGAGCTGCAGAGGGTCGGAGAGCGCGCGTTCGGCGATGGCGGGCAGCTTCTGGATGAGCAAGTCGATGAGGCACGCGCTCGTGACGGCGCGAAAGGCGGCGCTCGCGGTGGGCGCGCCAGCGGGCGCGGGCGCGGCGCTGTCGGCGACGGGGGCCGAGGCCCTGGCGACGGGTGCGACGAGGGCCAAGAGCTGCGCCGCTTCGCCGCGTAACTTGGGGCACTGCTCGGCGAACAAGATGAGGGCGAGAGCTTGCATGTCGTCGATGCAGCGGTGGCGCGCGAGGTGACGAAACATGCGTGGGACAGAGAGCCACTCACGCAGCAACGGCGCCACCTGCTGCAGCGCCTCTTGGCGGCGGGCGAGCGCGGCCGGGTGCAGATCCCTGAGAGTCTTGGTAAGGGCTGCGAGGGCGGCAGGCAGCGTGTCCAGAGTGCCGTTGGCCACGATGTGCGCGAGCAGCGAGGACGCGGCGGACTGCAGCAGCCGCTCCGTACCGCACAGCTGTGCAGCGAGCAGCGGCAGCAGTGCAGCGGAGATGCCGAGGGCGCGCAGGCAAGCATCGGTCTTTGCGCCGAGGAGCGCGATCTTGTCGCCCTTGGACTTGCTCTCAAACCCCAGCTGCTGCACTAAGCTCTCCAGGCCCAGCTCCTGCACCGAGCGCTCGACGACCTCAACGGCTTTGACGTCCGCCTTGAGGCCGAGCTGCTGCCGAAGCAGCTCGACCTTGGTGTAGTCGTCGCCGGGCAGCAGCTGCTCAAGCGTGATCGGTGCTTCGTCAGGGTGAGGCGGCGGCCGGAGCGCGCCCGCCACGGCGCCCGACGAGCTGGCAGCTGGGTGCGGCCAGAGCAGGCGCAGGCAGCGCAGGGCACCGTGCATGAGCTGCACAGAGAGCAGCCAAAGCAGTGGCTCGCGAGCGGAGGCTCCCTCTTGGAGGTGCGCGCTGGCGGCACTCCGGACGACCATGTGCACGACGCGCTCGGTCACCTGATCAGGGAGGCCATCAGAGACCATCAGAGACCATCAGAGACCATCACAGGCAATCAGTGGCAATCAGTGGCAGTCGAAGCTCATCAGTGGCAATCAGTGGCAATAATTTGGCAATCAGTGGCAATCATTTGGCAATCAGTGGTCATCGGAGCACATGAGTGGCAGTCGGAGCGCATCAGTGCCCAGCTGATGCACAGCAGCGATCGGTCACCTCTGCAGCGTGCGCGCCGAGCGCATCCGGCTGCCTGTGGAGGAGACGGCGCAGTGTGCCGAGCGCGAGCACTGTGTGCTGACCCCAGCGTTTGGATCCAGCGGATCCCTCCCCCCGCAGCCCTGGCAGCACGATGCGCTCGAGGAGTAGCTTCGGCTCCACAGAGCCCACGGCGAGCGCAAGGGCGGCATGCCCTTCGAGCAGCTCAGCGTACCTGATGAGGGATGCCATCAGAGGCCATTAGAAACGAGTGGAGACCGACCCTCAGTGGTCATCAGAGGGCAATCAGCGTACCGGCGGAGCACGAGCGTGAAGTCCTTGCGATCTCGAGGCATCTCGAGCTGCATCGCGACGGCGTCCTTGGTGGCGAAGAGGCGATCGAGCAGATCCTTCACTTCTTTCGTCGCGGCGCGGCACGAGAGCAGCAGCGGCAGTTGCAGCCGCATGCAGCGCAGCGCAATCACCCGGTGCTCACTATGCTTCAGGCACTCCTTGATCTTGCCCAAAAGCTGGACGTGCAGCTCCACTGCCTTCTCACTCAGCCCCTCGCTGAGGCCGCCGCCGCCGCCGCCGCCGCCGCCGCTGGTGTCGGGGCCGAGGAACCCCACGCCACCCTCGGCACCCCAAGCGGGCACAACAGCGCTGCCCGCGCTGCGCACGGCACAGAGCAGCGCGGTGGCAAGCGGCGCGCTCCAACTCTCGAACTTCGCGTTGCGCTTGATCGGCTTCTTGATCTTCTTGATCAGCCACTGCGCAAGCTGCAGCTCGAGTGCGTGGAGCTGCGCGAGGGCACGCGCGTCGCGCTCCGAGGGCGGCGGCGCCACGCCACCTGAGCGCGCCGCCTCATCCAGCGCCTGGTCGAGCAGCGCCATCCCGAGCGCCTCGGCCACCGGCCGGCGCAGCGGCTTGATCGCCTGGTTAAAGAGGACGCGAGAGGCGATGCGCTCGAGGAAGACACGAGTCGGCTCGGCCGCGCCGCTGCCGCTCGCACCGCCGACAGCGCCGCCGATGGCCGGCAGCCCGCTCCCGCGCGGCAGCTGCACCCCCTGCAGCGACGAGCACATGGCAAGTGTGCCGAAGTCGGGCGACCAGTCGCTTCGGCCCAGCCAATCGCTGCGGCCGCTCCGGTCGCTGCCCGTATTCTCGAGGTGGAGCAGCACCTTGTGGGTGAAGGATTCGAAGGAGCGAAAACGCGCGGAGGAACTCTCGCCCAGGTTGCGGCACAGCGCGCGCACGAGCTCCGTCCACAGTGCCTCCTCGGTGCGGCCACCCAGCGCGAGCAGCCGCCGGCGCGCGGCCTGCTGCCGCGTAGCCGACGACGCTGCGCCGCCAAAGGTGCGGAAGAAATCGAGCGCGCACTCTTGGAGGGAGTCCAGCATGATGCTGTCGCGGCAGCACGCCGCTCCCAGCGTCGCGAGCATCGCCTCGCAGAAGACAGTGTTGACAGCGCTCTCGCGGCTCTCACGGTCCTCTTCGGACGGCGTGGCTGCCCCGGGCCACTCGCGGGCGCGGCGCATCCAGTGCATGAGCTCGGCCGCGACGCCATCACTCGCGTAGCGGGCGGCCGCGGCCAGCGATCGCAGCGCGAACGCAAAGCCTGAGTGCTGCGACGCCGTGTTGCAGCTTTGGAGTCGCTGGTCCTCCTCAAATGGGTCATCATCGAGAGGCGAGCACAGTACCTCGCCGATCCGTGCGTACGCGGTAGCTTCGAAGGCACTCATCGCGTCATTGAGAAGCGAGTGCGAGCTCTCGGCACAGCTCCATTGGATCTTGCGCTGGGCCATTGGGCGCCTGCTGCACACTTCAGAGAGGAGGGAGGAGCCGGTAGCACGCCGAGGAACTCAAACTCGAAAGTGTGTGTGAAGACGAGTGTGAAAACATGTGAACAACGACATAACACTCACTCACTCACTCACTCACTCACTCACTGGCGACTCAGGACACATGTTCACCCTAGTTCAAGCTTCGAACTCGTCTTCTTTGCCGAGCTCCGCGCCCGGCACCTGACCATGGACGAGCTCCATTACTGTGCGCAGGGCTGAGCGCTGCCTACTGAGCCTGTGGTTGGCTTCGAGATACTCGCCCACCTGCGCTTCGAGGTACTCGAGATTGCGAAGCAGCTGGCGGTGGCTCTCACGCTGCTCTCTCGCGTAGCCTGCCATAATCAGGGAATGCGCCTGGATCACGGCTAGTGCGGGGCGCGCCTGCTTCCTGAGTATGCACACGTCGAAGGCGTCCGGTGGCCGCAGGATACACCAGTCTGCGCGCACCCGTTTCTTGGAAGCAACCCGCTGGCGCGCCACGATGCCGCGCTGGCGCCGTTGGATCGCCGTTGCAGCCCCCGCCTCCCACCTCGCGATTTCCTTCTTGGCCGCGAGCCGCCGCAACTCCTCCTTCTTGCGCCGCTGCGCCTCGTGATCCTCCTCAGCCACGCGCGTTGCCTGCGCGATCGCCTTCAGGCGCTCCTCCTCCGCGTGTCTGCTGGTGTTGACCTTCTCCATGGCCGCAAGCTGCATGAGCCTTGAGAGGCGCCTTGTTTGCAATGTGAGCGCCGCCTTGGTAGTCTTGGCAATCAAGAACTCCGCTTCCAGCTGCTCCACGTCCGCTTCAAGCTGCTCTACCTCCAGTCGCATCGCAATTTCCTCCTCCGTCTCGTGCGTGTCCCCCACCCCTGGAGCAGCCTGCACTGGATGCGTTACTGGATACGCCAGCACGCCCTGCTCATCGGTGTGTAGATCTGCGCTCGGCACGACAGCACCTTCATGTCTCCCTGGTGAAATCACCATGCCAACCAGCCTGATGATCAAGCCCACGCTCTCGCCAATCATAGCTGCCTGCATGCCTATACCTTCGCTTCGGAAGGATCCGATCCGCGCGGCTTGTAGAACCGTCTCCGCACCAACTCAGCTGTGAGGCGTCCTCGCGGTCTCGGCGATCCTTCTCCCGTCACCCGCGCGCTCCTGCCGCTTCACGCGTCGGGCCCTAGCTTTATAGGCGTCCGTCGTGCGAGTAGACGAGAAACGAGGTCGGATGGACGGACACGCGCCATACCGACGGAAACGTGCCAAGTTTGATTTACCTTGGAGTGCACCAAGTTTGATTTTGCGCAAAGCATGATATGCATGCCGACCCGCTCAAACGCGTCCCCCTATGGATCCTTCAAAGCTTCAAAGCCGCACTGTCGATTCTAATCGACAGTCACCATAGCACAGAGTGTGGCAACCAATTTGGGGTCTGGGGGCATGCAGTACGAACTCATCAATGCCGATCATCCTCGTCGCTCATCGCCGCCCATGGCTCGCCCAAGTTCCTCGCTCACTTCCAGTTGGCGCAGCTTGTAGCCAGTCACCAGCTGCCACACGAGCAACTCCCTGAGCTTCAGCCCGCTCGTCTCCATGAACGACTCCCCCCCCACTCCCGATTCGGAGAGAATCTTCTCGATGAGCGTGCGCATCGCTCCGAGCACGTCCTCCGAGATGGACGCAGTGAGACTCGCCACATCCTCCCGGCCAAGGCCCTGCAAGTACGTCAGCAAGTCGCCGCCGCCGCCGCCCTGCGCCGCCTCCGCCTTTTTGCTCTTGGCGAGCTCTCTGCGAAGTTCCATGGTTTCCCTGCGCAGCTCTGCCATGTACGCGCTCGCCTCCACTTCCGTCTCCACCGTGTCCGACAGCCGCAACTTAATCTTGCCCGCCACAGGTGGCAGCGGCCTCGCCTCCTCGACGCTATCCACCTCGGGTGGGCTCAACGACGCGCTACCCAAGTTCTCGCTTCCGGCAAGCGACTCGAGCAGACTGCGCCGGTACTCGGCATTACGAAACATGTAGCCGGTCATCTGCATGGAGAACATAAGCGAGGCCAGGTTCTGGCCGGTCGACATGACGTTGACGTCATACAGATGCGGTGGCAGCTTGCCGAGGAGTGAGACAATAGTAGCCCGCACGGCCTGCTGCACGGCCGATGGCGCCGAGCTCGCAAATCCATCGATGAGCTCCGGTGGGGGGATTTTCTGGATGGCATCGACGTACCGATTGATTGGCAGTGCGAGTGGGCCGCTCTCGGCGTCATCCACGTCGTCCGCGTGGAGCCGCACCTGAGTGAGCCTTGGCAATGCCCTGGTGTGGCTGAGCCTTCTTGGCACAACAAGACCGAGGCGTTGCGAAGACGGGAAGGTGATTGATGTGCCGCTGAGTAGCGACGCCATGGCCATAAAGACGCGCATCACCACAGGGGCGACCCGGCGTGTGACCGCGGACACACGCCACCGCGAGGGGCCACGCACCACGCAGGCTCCCACTGAAGACCCCGACACAGATACTGTGAATTCACAGGCCTTCGTTGTCACTTCGGGCCTTCGTTCAACTGACCTGCTTAAATGGCTGATAGGCGCCGAGTTGAATCTCGGGGCCGGTCACTTAAAAATTCCACAGTGGCCAGGTCAGGGGTTCAATGCCTCCACAATGTGCTCCTCCTCCACCTCCCGCGTCCCACGACTGCTGATTGCTAGTCGCCGCTCGGCCGCCACCGCTACGCGTTCGCGCTTCGCCGCCGCCACGGCCGCCTTGGCCGCGCCTCCACGGGCCGAGGCAGGCCTGGCGCTGGCGGACGAGCTGCTGGCAGCAGCCTTAGCGGGCCCACCGTGGACCGCAGATGCCGTGGCGCCCCTGCCTCCTGCACCTCGGAGGCCGCCGGCACCTACCGTCAGTGTCTTGGGAGCTGCGGCCGCCTGAGCCGCTCCACCTTCGCGTGTGCTGCTCGCGTCAGCGCCTGGCTCCCTCCCGATCGTCTCCCTATCGCGAGGAGCCGTGGCAGCGGCTCCCGCAGCGGCCTCCGAGGAGACCGCGGCGCTGGCGCCGCCGCCCGCCGCCGCCGCCGCGAAACGTGCCTCGGCGGCAGCTGCTGCCTTCTCGCGCAGCTGGGCGGGCGTCGGCGGCGCGAAAGGTGGCCGACTACGCGCGGCGGGTCCTTTTTGACTTGATGCTCCTCCTGCCTTGAGCGCCGCCCCGAGCGCGGCGGGTCCTTTTTGACTTGTTGCTCCTCCTGCCACGAGCGCCGCCCCGAGCACAACCCGGCTGCGTGGCGCTCCTGGCGCGGCGGCAGCGCTGCGCGGCGGTGGTGGCGAGGGCTCGGCGGTGACACTGCCCCCGAGGCGGTGGCCGGATGTGCCGTGCGCACTTTCCGACATGGTAGCTTGCATCTGGCGTAGACGACCGACGTGCTCGTCCGCCTGGCGGTCGTAGCGTGCAAAGGTCGCCGCCGTGGAGCTGAGCGGCACGAACCCCCCCGAGTCTGCCGCGGACGACGAGGCGGAGCTGGCGCCCAAGGACGCGAGCGTGTGCACGTAGCCCGAACCCTCGCGAGCCCCGCCGTCGCTACAAGTGCCGCAGACGGCAGCCGAACTGTCGGTGAGCGGCAGCGGTGCGATGCCCTCGCGCTCAACTCCCGAGAGGAGGCTGCTCATGCGTGTGATACCACCGCACACGGCGTCGAGATGTGGCTTCTCCTCCGACCAGCCGCCGAGGTTGGACTCGGTCGTCTTGCCCTGACGCGCTCGCTCGGCCGCGGTCTCGAAGATGGTCGCGTGCGCGCCATACGGTTCGCCGCAGGAGCCGCATCTCCATGTCGATTGGAACCCCTTGCAGTCGCATCCCGGGTGCTTACACACGGTGGGCCGGCCATCAGGCTTGCGGTGCTCGTGGTGCTCGTGCTTGCACGAGCACCGCAGGTGGGTGCCGCCTCGGCCTGGCACGTAGGAGAAGCACGAACACTTGCACCCATCGACGCGGCAGCGGATTCGCTTGGAGTCCGTCTCGTACCACGCGTGCGAAGAGTACGAGTGCGTGCAGAAGCATCGCGTGGCTGGTCCGATGGTCTGGCACTCGGTGCGTGCGACCGGAGCGGTCCAGTACACGTAGAGCCGGGTTCCTTGACTCTTGATCTGAAGCGCCTTCCGCGTTAGCTCCTCGAGGTCTGGCGTACTGGCCTGGCCCATGAGCAGATTGGCTTCGTAAAAGGAATCGACTGCAGCCGCGGCATCACGCTTGCTGAGGAAGTCCGAGGGCATCTAGTGACGGTTTGACTTGTGACGAGTGACAAGAGACGAGCTCGAGCGCTTCTGTGCGGATTTGTCGCGCGTGTGAACGTTAACACGACGTATTGAAGTGAGTTGCAACCACTCAGCCCTTAACTTGACCTAATTAAACTTGACATATGGAGTTTTTCGCGGGACTCATTATGGGTGTTCCTCCGCGCGGGGCACACCACACGCCACCTGTGCATGTTAGTCATAATCGTCCTCGCGGCCGCCGCACAGCTGATCAGCCTGTTGCCCAACGCCTTTTCTCGAAACGAGTGCGAGGAGATCGTCAATCTCTTCCAATCCTTTAAAGCCGAGAAGGACGTGCGAAGCAACCCTTTGCTCCCGCTCATGGAGGGTTCACCGTTTCGTGTGGCACGCGTGAACCGCTTTGACGATGGCACGGATCCCCATAGCATACGGAAGCTGCACGAGGCTGTGCTCGTCAGGGTCAGATCAGCTTTACGCGACCATGTCTTGGTCGACCAATTGGAGACCGTCGATGCCTTCTCGTCGGCCGTCGCATTCACGCTGCTGCACGAATTCGTCGCAGAGCAGCATGACCACTTCGACTGGCACATTGACACCAAACCAGGCGACGGTACTGGGCGGACGATGAACATCAACGTCATGCTGTCTGCTGGCGATGCCTACGAGGGTGGCGAGCTACAAGTTGGTAACACGACTTTGAAGCCGCAGCAGGGCTCCATTTACGTGTATCCTGCTGCGCTGCCACACAGGGTCACCAGGCTGCAACGTGGACGTCGATATACTCTCATACTAGCCCTCGCCACGCGGGACATGTCTGCGGCAGCGGGAGGCGTTGAGGGAGGCGTGGCATCGGATCGCAACGCCGACTACTGGCATGACTACTGGCGGGTGCGCGAGGCCGCCTTCGGTGAACTTCTGGCAGAGACGACTGGCAGCTTGGCGGATGAACCCAAGGTACACATATTGCACGGAGAAGTACTCGAGGCAGCAGGGCGAGAAGACGAGGCTCAGCAGGCTTTTTGCCGCTCCTACCGAGCACTCTCGGATGGCGGCCTGCGGCTCAGTGGCAAATTCTACGAATCGGGTGTAGAGGCGCTGCAGGCAGAAGGGCGTGACCTAAAGCGTGCCGAGAGGTTTCTGGCCATGGCGGCCTGCATCGATAAAAATCACGGCGAGGCTGTGGCCGCCGTCGAAGTCGTGCGTGAGGCACTTGCAATCGTACGCCGGCGGGATGATAAGCGGGATGAAGGCGTGCCAACAATCATGAAGAATTTCATTGAGAAAGACCCGACTCATGTCGCGATGACGCTGGGCGAGACAGAAGATTTGTGAGGGGCGTTAAGCGGCGGGCGCGCGAGAGAGAGATACGTAGACGGCAGACGCGGGGCTGGTACGGGGCTGGGCTGCACGCGTATATTGGTTATACGACGCTCGAGCATGGGGTCCGCCCGGTCGGCGAGACATACGATACGACATACGAGTCATAGCCTCCATAGCGTAACGGTCGCTGAACCGGGCGGCTTCGCCCGTAACACGAACGCGAAAACGATCTAAATGTCGCAAATTTGTGAGTACCCAGACCTGAATTTTTTCTAAGTCGGTATCGGTCCACCTAGCGCAAGGTGCGCTGCACGATCGTTTTAGAGTTGTTTAGCGTGTAGCAGAGGCGCAACAGCATTGACCGCCCGCGCCATCGAGCGCGGCATGGCGAGAGGAGGCAGCTGCAGCTCCACATTTTCGGATGCGCCCGCGCGCGCCGCATAGCGTGGGACGGCCACCGGGACGGTTCGGGCTGAGGCGGCCCCGCTGGCCTTACCGCTGGCCTTACCGCGGGGCGACGCGAGGGGTGGGAGGGGCAGCATGCGCGAGGAGGCGGCGCCTCCTGGCATCGAGCTCTTCCCCACCGCGCCGCTCGCTGATGCTGACGCCTGCGCCCTCGCGTCGCCTGCCGCGCAGGCTGCTAACTCTGACTCCGACCGCTCAATTGCCGCCGTAACCTCAGCGTCGACGTCGGGTCGTAACCGCCGGCGCTGGCGCCCTCGATGCGGGGCGCAGTCGCGGGCGGACCTCGGCTGATAGATGGCGCGCTGGAGCGGCTCCACGCGCCACTGGTGTCCAATGTCCTGGGCAGCCTTGGCGCCTCGCAATCCAAAGGGGTCGTCGTCGAGCGGGGCGGTCATGCCTGGAATCCGCTCGGCATGCCACCACTCCGGTTCGGCATAGGTGCTCATCCCAACGGCGGGTATGTGGAAGATCGAGCCGTCCATCGGCTTGCGTACGCCGTTGCGCATCATCGTCGGCAAGGAGTATGCGACGGGCGCCGTCCTCTTGCTTGGGCGAGCTCGCCGGCCAACTCGAAGGCGCGCACCCGCTTCCTCATCCTCGAGGGTTGCGTAACTATCAGGCTGACCCGCCAAGGAGGCGGGGGAGCATGCGAACTGCGCTACGCTCGAGGGCTGGCGAAGCAGCGGCGGCGGCGCGCCGAGCGTCGTCGGCGCCGCGCTGGGCGGCGCCGCGCCCTCATCTAGTGGCAGGAAGCGCACGTTACTCGGGTCGGAAGGAGGCGCTTCGAGGATGGAGCACCAGAGCAGGTACACGAGCCCGTCCTCTGCTGGCTTCCAAGTGCATAGCTGTCGGAAGACCTTGGTCCTATAGTTGTGTTCCCTGTCGAACATCTCCGCGATATGCGCGCTGACCTCCGAGACGCGCGCGCGCAGGTGCTGATTGATCACGCTCGCGGAGCTCACGTTGCGCACGCCACCCTCAAAGGTCGCGAGTCGCTGTGCCACAGGATGCTTCTGGTCGCCCACGCTGTACCAATTGGTGCGCTGCTCCAAGGAGAGGTGATGCGGCGACCAGTCGGTGCGCAGGTGTGAGTTGTGCCCGCCAAAGGGCGCCACCCACCGCTGCAGCACGCCGTGCCCGTGCCGCGGCGAGTTGCACAAGAAAAACGAGAAGTTGGCCCTTGTCAGGTACAGCAGCTTGCAATTCTCCTTCGGCTCCGCGTTGACCCACAGCGCCACGATATCCTGCTCCTGCTTTCCCGTGCAGAAGGCCTCAATGATACGGTCGGTAACGTCGCTGCTTTTGATCTTCGAGTCACGCTTTCGCTTGACCAGCGGTAACGGGCCCTTCCGAGGTGAGCTCTTGCTGTCCTTGCTGTTGAAGTACCAGCTCTCGAGCTTCCCATACTTGTATGTGAGCGTGTCGGGAATGTGCACACGCGCTCTACATTTCCACAGCAGCTCGAAAAGCATGACCTGGAGCGGGACCTCGTCCTCGAGCGCGTCCAGCATTAGGGCCACAAACGAAATTTGTAACGTCATCAATTGATCTCATAAACCTGGCAATTTGGATATTGAACCCCTTACGCGAGTGTGAAGCGAGATTCATGAACGTCTAGCGAAACTACGCGCGATAAAACTCCCGGGAGTTTTATCGCGCGTATGGCGACGTATGGCACGTCTTTCGTGGGCACGCTGACCTTCGACGTCGGCTCGGTGACAACGCGCGCGGGCTACGCGGGTGAGGACTCACCGCGCACCATCTACCCGTCTTCGGTGTGCGCGTGGGTCGATGACACCGGCGGCCGGCGGAAAGAGGTGCTCGAGTACGAACCACGCTTTAGTGACGACACATTTGCACGCATGCAGGTGCGGCCGCTCCAGACGCGCGCCGGCGTCGTCGACGAATGGGCGTTGCGTGCTCTTCTTGATCACGGCCTGCACCAGATCGGGTGCACCAGCTGGGCGGAGCACCCGGTGATGCTGACCGAGCCAACCAGTGCCGGGCCCTCCGTGCGGCAGCGCACGGCTGAGTTCATGTTCGAGGAGCTCGGCGTGCCCGCGCTGTGCGTGGCGCGCTGCGCTGAGCTCGTGGCCATCGGTCTCGGCACGACGACCGCGGTCGTGCTCGAGCTGGGCGGAGAGGCGTCTACGGCGGCAGTGGTCGCTGACGGTTCGGTGGTCATGCGCTCGGTGCAGCGCTCGCCGCTGGGCGGCGTCAACATCGCGCGCACACTGCTTCAGCTGGTCTCGCGCCGGCCGGAGCTCGGCTCCACCGGCTTGCTCCCGGCGTGTGCGCTCCGCCCGCGCTGCGACCCCACCTACCGCGAGATGCGTGAGCACGAGTTAGCCCGAGGGCTGCTAGAGAGTGTGGGTCGGTGCCTGGAAAGCAGGCAGGCGAGCGCGCAGATGCGCAAGTCCGGCAAGGCGGACACAGCGCGTCTGCCACCCGCCGAGTATGTGCTCCCCGACGGGCGCATCCTCGAGCTCAGCCAGGAGGGCGCAACCGTCGCTGAACATCTCTTCAAGGAACATCCGGTCGATGTGGGCTTGTTGACGCCGCTGCCTGCGCTCGTGATGAACGCGATCGGCTCGGTCGAGGGCGAGATGCACAAGGAGCTGCTGCGACACGTCATCCTCACGGGCGGGCTCACCTGCATGCCCGGCATGAACGAGCGCCTCGAGGACGAGCTGCGCGCCGCCGCCGCTAAGTCCGCCACGCAATCGATCATCAACCAGGCGCACCGCATGACGCTCATGAACGCGAATGCGCACGACCGCCGGCACGGCGCGTGGCTCGGCGGCTCCGTTCTCGGCAGCCTCGGCTCGCACACCGAGATCTGGATGTCGCGGGCGGAGTACGAGGAGCACGGTTCACCGCTCATCAGCCGCAAGGGCATGCAGTACAATTGGTGACGTGTGGGTCGGCCCGGCGCAGTGCCGACGGTGAGGAGAGATGGGCCAGCTGCGCTCATCGCCAAGAAAACATTTTGCGCGGCATGCGGCGGCCGACGTGGGCTGGTCCCTTATAGTGCTCTAACGAAGATTGTAATGAAACGAAACACTTGCGAGACTCTTAAGATACGCTACGATGGGTTTCCAACGATTGTCTCGCCTGGCATTACCCAGTGCCCACTGCCCGAGCGATAGACACCACGCGCCAGCTCCGCTTGCGCAGCCGCCTCGGCCACGCGCAGGCGCCCTGCGTCTGAAATCATCGTTTCTATTCGCCGTCGCATCCTTTCGACGATCAGTTCCTCTCGTTCGACAGCGACGACCTCCGCGAGCTCCTCGCGCTCGGCTGCGAGCAGCGCCTGCATTGCGAGCGCCACCTGGCGTTCTGCCGGCGCGACAAGTATCAGCCGGGCGCTCAGCAGCACCATGAGTGGAAGGAGAACGAGTCCCCAGAGATGGCGCATGGACGTCCACGACGACGCGTATCCGTACTTTTCGCGAACTTTCGTTGAGCACGGTCAACTCGTGTCGCTTCACAGCAGTGGTCTTTTCTGTCCTTTCTGCTGGATTTCGTTCTCGTTGACGAAATGCGCTCGCTTTCAGTCCTGGAGAGCGACGTGGCGAGGTCCTCGTGGACGTCCATGGACTCCTCGTCTGTGGAGGCGAATTCTGCGACAGCAGCCTCCTCCAACGGCGAGCGCCGCCCCGCTAAGAGGGCCAGGCGCTCTTCGCAGGTTGCGGGTTCATCCTCAGCCGCCGCGCCCGAGCCCGCGGCGGGGAGCGGGACCGACCACCTTACGCCGTCCTCCGACAAGGCACTCGAGCACCTCTCATGCGCTGTGTGTCTATCCATCCCCGAGGACACGGTTATGCAGTGCCAGCTCGGACACATCATATGCGCCGAGTGCCACCTCCGTGTCTGCATCGAGGACAAACCCATCTGCCCGACGTGCCGTATGCCGCTCGATCCTCTCAACCCGATCAGAAACGTCCTTGCGGAGCAGACGATCGCGCTGCTGCCGGCTGAGTGCACGAACGCGGGCTGCACCGCCAAATGCACGCGCGGTACACTGCACACACATCTCTCGTCCGAGTGTGCCTACCGTACCGCGGTATGCAAATACCATCCACTTGGCTGCAAATGGAGTGGTGTGCAAAGGGCCTGCGGACGGCACGAGGACCGGTGCAAGAAAGCGGACATGCCCGGTTGGAAGCTGCTGAAGAAGGTGGAGCAGGTGCAGGAGGCACAGGCGGCGGGAGCCAAGCGTGAGCGCGAGGCCGCCAAAGCCGACGCACTCGTCGTTGCGATGCTTTCCACACGTTGCCGAAACCTCGAAGTGTCCCACGTGACGTTGCACAAGTGCTCCGCACATGAACATGTTGCAAGCCGGCCTGCCCACTTGGCCTCGGCCGCGTTCCAAGCTCTTGGCTGGCGCTTTAAGCTCTACACCGTGCACGACAGCGCGAGCGGCACCTACCAGGTGGCCCTCCAAATGCGTGACAGCCGCGAGCTGCCCGTGGACTTTTTCGTGGTGTGTGGTCCCGGTATCCGAGACGTTCGCCCCACGTCCGTGAGCCACATCTTCGGGCGTGCCCGCGACGCACGCACCAGCACGCCCGTCACCATTGCTGAGGGCGACGCGGCCGCGGCGCTCGCCAACAGCGACAGCCTCGTGCTGCGCATTGGCATCGCCGACCGGCGCCCTGGCCGCCTGTCGCGTGATTTTCAAGGGCAGACCTCGTATGGGGGCGGCGGTTACGGCGACGAGGACGGCTACGGCGAGGAGCGCGACGACGACGACGACGATGACGGCTGGAATTCGGATTCGAACGACGTCGACGACTTTGACGACGATGACGAGTCACTCTATGACCACGACGAAGGTCCTCCGCGGCGTTACCGATAGAGTGACTGGTAAGTGACTGGTACCTCTATGGATCATGCTTTGGATTCGGCGACTGCCATGGGAGCGGGCGGGAGGGGTGGCGTTCAGACCGCTGCTTCGTAGCGCCGCTAGAGGACCTTAGTTCCAGCGCCATGTCGAGCGCGCGTTGGCGCCTTGTGGGACTCAGGTGGGCGTGGCTGATCGGGGTTCGCGCGAAGTATCAAGTTGTGCTCCTTAGTGCGCGTTGGTGCGAAGCTGTTCACAGATCATGTTTGGGTCTGAAGTTTGCGTGATCCTTCGAAACTGAGCACCGCGCGAAAGCCGTGCTGCTCTTGTGGCCGCCTTCGCGGTGGATGGTGCGTGTCCGAGGGGGTGGCTGCGCCGCTAGCAAGCCTGGCGCACAAGCCGAGCCCTTCATTCAGGACCTGGATGGCCCTTCGCTGGGCAATGGCTCACGCGTAAGAGTCAAGCAGAGCGTCTCGGTGCCAGCATATGGCTGGGGCCGCGTCAAGCATGGCATGGTGGGGGTCGTCACCGAAATCGACTCCGATGGCGACCTGAAGGTGAGCTTTCCAGGCATCATTGCAGGATGGAATTGCAGGCCTTCTGACATGGAGGTCGTTGGAGGTCGAGATCTTTTACTACAGGATCGCACGGAAGAAGCGGGCGGCCTCGTCAAGGCGACCGTGGGAGAGTACGTCGTGAGCGGCGCGGGCGGCCGCCGCGCGAGAACCGTCAACGGCACCTACAGCTACACTCGGCAGCACAACGGCGCGGCGCTGTACACAAAAGAGGGCGGGATCGCGATCATCTACTATGGTGGGGGGCAGTTTGGGTGGCTCATAAACGACGAGGACGATACGGAAGGCTGGTACTACTCGAAAGAGGGCTCGAGAGGCTCTGTGCCATGTGGCAAGTGGACAAAGGACGGATACGATGGCAGTGACGTGTTGCCATGCCCCACCGTGGCCAGAGTGGGTGACGAGAGCGATGAGGGGGGGCGCCCGCAGGTGGGTGCCACAGTGCTTGTGCTCAGCGCATCTGACTCGTCGACGCGCCCTTACGTGGGCCAGACAGGCAGACTACTCGAAGATGACGATTCGGGTCGCCCGTTCAAGGCGGAGTTCGATGACGGCAATGCGTGGTGGTTCAAGGAGGGTGAGCTCCAAAAGGTTGGCTCGCTGCTGCAATCGGCGCATAGGCAAACGCCTTGGAGTGGCTCCGTGAAATGCCATGGATGTGAGATGTTCGGCCCGTCGTCGCAGACGGGCCCGGGGGGCTGTGCGCACTGCGGGCTGTGCAGCGTGTGCTGTGCCAAGGCGCCTTGGCGCGCACTGTGCCCCAAGGCGCCCACGATGTTATCCCCGGAGCTTCCCGGCAGCAGCACGCTGTGCGTGGGTGCGCGCGTGCGCGTCAAGCGGAGCGTGTCGAATCCAACCTACGGCTGGGGCGGCGTCACCCATGGCAAGGTGGGGATCGTCAAACGCATCGATCCGGACGGCGACCTGAAGGTTGAGTTTCCCGACCACTCCGGTTGGACAGGCAAAAGCTCCGAGATGGAGGTGGTCACCACCAGCACGATGGAGTTCCTGATGTGCATCCATGTATCGGGCGACAGAGGGGCCAACTGTTCGGGCACGTATAATCTCATCCCAGGCCAACTGCGTAATGGAGGGCCATGCTACACGCGCGAGGGTGGTGCCGGAGCCATCTACTATGATGGTGCGTACTGGAAGATTTGCCAGGCAGGCACTGGCGCAGCAGAGAATGGCTGGAACTTTTCACAGTCTGGCTTGTGCACTGCGGTGCCTTTGGGCAGCTGGGACGCTAGCAAGCGGAAAATAAGTGAGGTCGCTGGCGAATATTCGAGCCTCACCCTCGAGGATGGGACACTCGGCCGTGGATGGGACTTCGTCACTGAGAATACAGCACCCGAAGACGTGAAGGTTGCCGAACCAGTGCCCGAGACGACCGAAACCGCGCCTACGGAAGTTGTGGAGCCGGCGGCCAAAGCGGCGACGGAGGAGGCGGCTGAGGCAAATAGCTCTTCGAAGATCTTCGAGATGGGCACCTCCGTGATGAGCGCAATTGTGCTGGCCTTCACGCCGCGTGGGTCCGTGTGGCCCAATGAGTTGGAGGGCGGGGACGACACCAACCTCGACGACATCGACGACGATGACGACGACGCAGTGCGGCCCACCGTGCCCATGGGTGCACCGCCCGAGATCATTCGCGTCCTCTCGGGACTGGACGACCGGCTCGCCGACGCGCTCCGCGCCGGCGACATCAAGCTGCTGAGCGTCTCGTGGCTGCGGCGGCTGCGGCGGCTGCGGCGGCAGCGGCGGCAGCCAAACGGGAGGCGGCTGAAGCGGCGGCAGGAGCTCGAGACGCTGTTCCTCGCATCGGGCAAAAAGTCGCCCTTCCTCTCGGCTGAGGAGGCCGTCGCGCTGCTTCGGCGCGGCAACCGCGGCGTGGGCGCGCTCACCCACGGCTGGCTGTCACCCGGCGAGTGCGACCCAGACGGCGCGCGCCTGGACATGGTGCTCGCCGCCCTCGAGGAGCACCCGCAGATCGAGGGCATCTTCTGGGACTATGCCTCGCTCTTCCAGAACCTGCCCGACCGCGATCGCACACCCGACGAGAGTGCCGCCTTCAAGCGCGCGATCATGGTCATGGCCGACGTGTACGCCTCCGCCGTCGGCACCACCGTGCTGCAGTCGCGCGAGATCCCGCCCCGTCCGGAGGCATTCGACGGTGCGTTGTGCCTTTTCGGGCTGAAGGCCACGAAGGGGGAGGCCGCCGTCCGCGAAACGCTCGGCTGCTTTGGTGCCATCGTCGCATTCGAGCATACGCGCAACCCGCCCGTCGTGCGCTTCGCGTCGCACAAGGCGGCGCTCGCCGCCAAACGCGCGGGGCCATGGCCCGAGCTGTGCGACGGCATCGACACGCTGTACAACGAGCGTCCCTATGACGAGCGCGGCTGGTGCGTCTTTGAGGATGCCGTGAGCCACGAGCTGCTCGCGCGGCTGGGCGCGGTGCCGCGTGTGAGGGAGGCGCTCGACGCGCTCCCGTCCAAGGTGCTCGTGCTGCGCAGCGGCCGCCCCTCGGAGCCGTGCGCCGCGCCGACCGGCGAGCTGGCCGACCGTGTCGAGCGGGTCGTCGCCCGCATTGCCGGCGCCACCTTCACCGGCAAAGGCGATAAGGACACAGTGCCCGCCCTATACCGTGAGTACGTCACGCGCATCGTCGGTGTGGTGCAGCCTGTGCTCGCGCTCGCCGCCGAGGCGGCCGCCGGCTCGCAGGTGGTGCTGGCGCTGCCGCCGATGCCCGCCGACGACGGATTCGCGTCGATGCGCGTGTGGCACCTTGACTGTCTGCGCGCGCAGCACGCGTACATCCCCGACGCCCTCTCCGGCCAACAGCTCAACACGCTCACGGACTGCGTGCCCATTGGCGTGGAGGGGCACGATGCCGACGGCAAGCCGCTCGCCGTGCGCGACGCACGCTCGTTGTGTGCGTGGCTGCACGACCTACGCTCCAGCGCACGCACGTGCGCGCTGCTCACCGCCGGCCCGGCGGCGGGCAAGACGTGGCTCATGTCGCAGCTCATCATGCACGTGCTGGGGCAAGGCGACGGGCGCGCCGAGGACGACGGGCGCGAGCCGCTCGTGCCGGTGCTCATGCGCGCCGAGCAGCTCCAGAAGCGGCTCGCCGAGCAAGGGGCAGCCTTCGACGCGGCGAACGACTGGGTCGACGCCCACCTCAAGCTGACGTGCGCGCCGCCGCACTACGCGATGCTGCGCGCGGCCATGCACGAGCAGCGCGTGCTGCTGCTGCTCGACGGCCTCGACGAGGCGGGCGCCGAACGTGTGCGCATCGAGAAGCACGTTGCCGAGGTGCTCGCGCCCAAGGGGTTTGTGATCCTGTGCACCTCGCGCCCGGCCGGCCTGGACGAGGCGGGCTTCGCCAAGTTTCACAGGCTGACCCTCGCCCCGCTTAGCGACGCGCAGCAAGAGGCCTTCCTCGCCACGCGGCTCGGCGACGAGCGTGCGTCCGCGCTCAAGTCTTACTTGCGCGACAAGGTGCCGCTCGACACCGGCGGCGACGCCGGCACGAAGCGCCGCGTCACCGCCAACCCCCTCATGCTCTCCATGGTGTGCTCCATTGCTCAGCTGCGCGTCGGCATCGACATGCCGACTACCACCGCCGAGCTGTACGAGGTGGCGGCCGGCGCGATGCTCAAACGGTCGGGCGTCCCCGTGTCGGACGACGCGCGCGCGCTGCTGCAAGCCACCTTCTTCGAGGCGCACGCTGACGAGCAGCGCATCATCACCGAGGCGCACCTTGCCGCCGCAGCCGCGCGCATCGGCATGCGCATCGGCATGCCCGCCGCCCAGCGCGCGGCCGACGAGCTGCGCACCCTGGTGGCGCGAGACGGGCTGCCGCTCGTGCGCCTTCTCGAGGCGAAGCCGCTGCAGATGCAGGCCTTCCACCTCTCCTTCCAGGAGTACTATGCGATGCGCGTCATTGGCGAGGGCAGCGTGCAGCTGCCGTCGTTTGCCTGGGGCGTGTGGTGGATGAACGCCGTTCTTATGGGCGTGCAGGCGGGTGGCGCGGCGTTTGGCAACGCGTTCGTGAAGACGGCGCAGCTGCCGGCGGCCAAAGCGGCTTCCGTACCAGCCCAGGAGGCGTGGCGGCTGCGCGTGGTCGCCACGCTCGTGCGCAAGGGGCTGCCTGCCGCGTGGCTATCCACGGCGCTCGAGGCAGCCAAGGGCGTGGCGCGCGAGGCGGCGCGCGAGGCGGGGAAGCTGGCCGCTGCCGAGGCGCTCGTCGTGGGCATGCGCGTTCTCGCCTTCGACGATATCTGGCAGCCGGCCGTCGTCGAACGCGTGGAAGGCGACACGGTGGACGTCAAGATTCAGGGGTGGGAGGAGAAGGAGAACTTGCCGCGCACCCAGGCGCTCGTTGTCGCCTCCGACGGCGCGGGCGCGCTCCTCCGTCTCGCCGCGGGGGCGGGCGACGCGTCGCTCGTCGAGGCGCTGCTCGACGCGGGCGTCAACCCGTTCGTTGCCGACGAGCGCGCCAACACGCCGCTGCACCGCGCCGCCGCCGCCGGGCACGTTGCCATCTGCCGTGCGCTCCTCGCAAAGGGCGCCGATACGGATCAGGAGAACACGCAGAGTCAGTCCGCAGACGAAGCAGCACGGAACGCCAAGCAGCACGCCGTCGTTCGCCTCTTTGACCCCACGCTCTCGGACCGCGAGTTCACCGACGAGGCGTGCACGCGCACGGTGCGGCTGCGCGCCGCCGCGACGGGGGACGTGTCGACCCTCGCACGCACGCAGGACGCGGGGAGGATCACGGCGCTCATGGTCGCGTCCCGCCGCAAGCAACACGCGGCCGTCGTCAAGCTACTGGCATCTTCAAACGCCTCCACGCTCAATGCGCTCAATGCGCAGAGCGCCGAAGGCTGCACCGCGCTCTACCTCGCCGCAGAGGAGGGTGCCGAGACGATCGTGCAACTGCTCCTCAATCGAGGGGCAGATGCGGCGCTCGCCGATTCCGATGGTGACACTCCGCTCATGCGGGCGAGCGCTTTTGGACACGAGCGTTGCCTTCTCGTCCTGCTCGAGGCAAAGGCCGACCCAAATAAGGCGCGGCCCGACGGCAGGACCGCCTTGATGTCAGCTGCCCAAAATAGCCACGAGCGGTGCGCTTTCGTCCTGCTCAAGGCGGGGGCAGCCGTTGACGAAACCGAGGAAGACGGTTGGACGGCGCTCATGTTTGCTGCCCAAGATGGCCACGAGCAGGTTGCTCTCGTCCTGCTCAAGGCGGGGGCCGTAGTGAACACTCGGCTTCCAAATGGTGAGACGGCGCTTAACCTGGCATGCCAAAATGGGCATCTGGCGTGCACGAAGGTGCTGCTGGACGCGGGAGCCAATGTCGAGCTCGCCCAGGACGACGGCCGCACCGCCTTGATGAAAGCTGCCAAAAACGGCCATGAGCAGGTTGCCCTCGTCCTGCTCGAGGCGGGCGCCGTCGTGGGCGCTCAGGACAGCGACGGCGAGACTGCCTTGATGTTAGCTGCCGATAATGGCCATGAGCAGGTTGCTCGCGTCCTGCTCGAGGCGGGCGCCGTCGTGAACACTCAGAACAACGACGGTTGGACCGCCTTGATGTCCGCTGCCCAAAATGGCCACGAGCAGGTTGCTCTCGTCCTGCTCAAGGCGGGCGCCATCGTGAACACTCGGCTTCCAAACGGCGAGGCGGCGCTTAACCTGGCATGCCAAAATGGGCATCTGGCGTGCACGAAGGTGCTGCTGGACGCGGGAGCCAATGTCGAGCTCGCCCAGGACGACGGCTGCACCGCCTTGATGAAAGCTGCCCAAAGCGGCCACGAGCAGGTTGCTCGCGTCCTGCTCGAGGCGGGGGCGACCGTTGACGAAACCGAGGAAGACGGTCACACAGCGCTCATGATGACGGCCGAAGATGGCCACGAGCGATGCGCTCGCGTCCTGCTTGAAGCGGGCGCCGTCGTGAACGCTCAGGACAGGGACGGTGAGACTGCCTTGATGTTAGCTGCCCAAAATGGCCACGACCTCTTCCTTCGCGTCCTGCTTGAGGCAAAGGCCGACCCCAACAAGGCAACGTCCGACGGCGAGACTGCCTTGATGTTTGCTGCCCAAAATGGCCACGAGCTCTGCCTTCGCGTCCTGCTCGAAGCGGGCGCCGTCGTGAACGCTCAGGACAGCGACGGCGAGACTGCCTTGATGTTAGCTGCCCAAAATGGCCAGGACCTCTGCCTTCGCGTCCTGCTCGAGGCGGGCGCCGTCGAACTTCCAGATGCTGATAGGAAGTCGAACCCGGCTTGTGGAGTGATGTGTTGTGCGTTGATGTAAACTCACTTCTACCGATTATCCCTCGACCCACGCTGGGCTTTTCACAGGAAAAAAGGTCAGCAAATTCTAAAGACAGCTCAGCGCAAAACATGCTCAAACTTCAGGTCCTGCTCCTCCTCATGGTGCCCTTTGGGCTGGTTGCACTGTACCATCACCTCAGCTATGCGACCTCTCGCCCTCACACGCTCGCCGGCCGGCCTCGTGGTTCTTCACTGCCAAAGATTGGCCTACATTCGGACAGTGGAGCCCTCAAACACACGGAGGAGGCCCTCTCCAGTTTGGCCTCCGAATCGGCCGCTGCCACCAAAGCGGCCGACGAACCACTGGGGGAGCCGGGTGCTGAGGATGACGATTCGCAGGCTGCAGATGAAGAGGCTGCCGACAAGGTTGTGGCGGAGGAGGAGGAGGACGTGGAGCAGCCAGCAGCGAAGCCCAAGCAGCAGAAGCCAACTGGAACAGCTGCTGTAGCAGGGCAGCTGGCTCAAGCGACTGTCGGCGCTGCGGCCGGCGAGGATGTCGCTGCTGCATATCCCGCGCCAACGCTCAGCAGCACCCGATTGCTGGACGGCTCCGAAAACTACCTACCAGTACCCGACGCGGAGAGCGCCGACCCGAGCGATCTGCGCTGGCGCGCGTCCATCCCGGATGCATGCAACCCCCCGGCGGATGCGGCGAGTGCACCGCTCGACTCTCCCGCACCGACGCTGCCCGCAGGCTGCGTGTGCCCGTCGGGCCGGCGGCCGTACCATACGATCCTCACGGCACAGGTGAGTACATACCAGCGCTGGCAGACGCTCATCTTCTACCACCACTTCAAGAAGCAGCAGCGACTGCATCCGTGCACCGAGATGGTCGGCTTCACGCGTCTTCTCGCATCCAACAACGGCGGCCCAGACGACCTTATGCAACTCATGCCCACCGTCGCGGTGCCGCAGCTCGGCTTTGATAAAACTCGTGGCTTTCAGGTGCGACGCGCGCGGGGTTCAGCACGGCTACGCGCGCGGGGTTCAGCACGGCTACGCAGCAGCAGCAGCACCAGCACCAGCGGCAGCGGCGGCGGCGGCAGCACCAGCACCAGCACCAGCACCAGCACCAGCACCAGCACCAGCACCAGCACCAGCACCAGCACCAGCACCAGCACCAGCTCGCGCGCCGCGGCGCCAGCACTGCCGAGCCTGGGCCCTGCGAACGAAGGCGCGCGCGCGTGACTGTGTGGCCTCGTGCCCGCCTCATGATTGCGCAGGTCATCAATCGGCCTTGGACGGTGCTCCAATTCTTGGGGATGCCCGAGTTTGCGCAGCGGATCACCGAATCATACGTGTACATCGCCGAGACGGACCACCTTCTGCTGCACGACATTCCCAACCGCGCGACGCCCAAGCTCAACGTCGCCTTCTTCTTCCCTTATATGTCGCCAGTGCCCACGGAGCAGGCCACCGTGGTCAAGCGCTACTACGACGGCAACCATCTGACGGTGCAGCCAGTGGGGCCGTCGCCCGCGATCGTGCATGTAGACAACCTCAAGAAGCTGACGCCGCTCTGGTACCAGCTCTCGGTCGACCTCAAGGCCGACGGGGCCGCCGACCGAGCCTTCGGCTGGGTGCTCGAGATGTGGGGCTACTCGATTGCATGCGCGCGAGTGGGCGTCAAGCACTACGTGTGGCAACAGATCCAAATCGAGCCCTCGTCCACGTGGCACCAGAACGTCTCCGCCGAGAACCCGTACATCTACCACTACACGTTCGGTGTCGAGTACTCGATTGACGGCATCCCGATGGTTGGCGCCGTGGGCGAGTGGTCCCTCGATAAGCGCCACTACTTCGGCGCGCCGCCGCCGCGTAAGCTCGACGAGCCGCCAGCGTGCGCGCAGGAGTGTGCCTGGACGTGGTGGCGCTTGTTCAACGAGGCGACTGCCGCGCTCGGTGACGTGTACCCGGCTCAGTCTGGCGGCAACCTGCGCTCGTTCAACCCGGCGGCGGCACAATCCGACTCCGACGTTGGCAAACTCGGCCGCGCGATCACGCGAACGGGCCCGTGGGTCGTCGACGGCAAGAAGGGCCCAATCCTTTTCCACTCCATGGGGCGTGTCTCAGGCGCCCTCGGGCAAGGCACGTGGTCCGTAACGGGCGAACTGACGATCTCCCTCAACCTGTGCGGCCACTCCACGCTCACCTTCGACAGCAGCGAGACACCGACCAAGTTCACAGTCGGAAGCGCGGGTGCCCTCCGCCTGCGCGCCAGCGCGCTCGGCGCAGCCGGCGCCCTCGACGCGATCTGGACCTCATCTCGCGACCCCAAGTGGCAGTCCAGCGACGTGGACCATGTCGGCGTGAAGCGGCTCCTCGGCACCGGACCGTGGGCGTGGGCGGGGATCTCGACCATGGCGTTCTTCGACCATGGCGTCCTCGTCACTCCGTGGGGCCACGGCACCTACGTGCCCGACCGCGAAGCCGCGGACGTTGTGCTCCTCACGTTTGCGGGCATCGTCCACCGCGTAACTACCCATGAGTGCCACAAGTTCACTTCGGTGCGCGCGAGCGACGGCAACAAGGTCGAAGGCTGGATCCAGCTCGGCGGAGGGTCGCCAGGCTCCAAATGCCATCAGCAGTGGTGAGGCCGGCGTTAGAGCCCTGACGCAAACGTGACGCGACGCGCGCGGTTTTTTCGCGATTCGGCATAGTTATGCGAGGATCGTCTGCTGTGTAATTCGTTTTTGAGGATGACACAGAAGAGTTGAAGTGCGAGACATCAAGATCAAGAATTCCCGCGCATCGTACGGAGCTCAGCTAGTCAGCAATGACAGTTCCTAGTACGAAGTACCGCTCTAAGCCGCGAGCCGGCACGAGCGCGCCCGCCCGGTGGCGGGTCGTGCGGAGCGAGAGCGCAAGCGGCGACGAGACGCCCAGCGCCGAGAACCCCCGGCGGAACGACGCCCATTGCCTACATGTAGCCTACATGTACTAGAGGTCTAGACCTTTCACTTAAGAAGCTAGACGTCGACAGCCGACGTCTTGAGTCGCCTTGTGACGACCGGCGCCACGTCCGTCGGGGCCCGCGAGCCGAGCGTGAAGATCGCCTCGAAGTTGCGCGCTGGCCACGTGTCAATCATTTGTGAGGGCTCCTCCTTGAGAACGGCAAGCTGCAGCGACTCGTTGAAGACGAGGCCGGCCGCATTCGCCTGCTGCTCGTAGACTCTCCACGATGAGTAGTCTGTGTGGGGCGCGAGCCGCAACGCGGCGGGGTCGGTAGGCAGCGAGGTTTCAGGAAACGCCGCACTCCAGGAGTGCACAAGGTCAAACCATATCTGCAGATCGCCCGGATTGTCCCACTCACGGAGAACGAAGGCGCCACGTGGGCCGAGCGCGGCGGCGATGAGCGCGTACACGCACGCGCGCATTCGGCTCGTGGGCAGGTGGTGGAAGGTGACCGAAGAGAAGATGAGGGCGAGTCCCTCGCCAGTGCTTGCCTCGCGCAGCGGCGCCACCAGCGCCGCGGCAGCCTCGCAGTATGCGGACTCGTCCTTCGGGTCAGGGAGCACGTGGCGCACATATTGGCCCGCCGTGTCGTTGAGTTCGTACACTTCGATGCAGTGCAGCTGGCTCGCATCCGCATGCAAGTGGCTCCCGAGCTCTCGGAGGGCCTCACCATCGCCGCAGCCGAAGTCGAGTACGACGCAGCTGCGCGTCTGCCAGCACTGTGGGCGCGTCAGCTCGAGCAGCTGGCTCGCCCACACGCCCGACACCGGAGGCGGCCGTTTGTACGGCGGCGGCTGCAGCCACGCAGCGAGCGCTCCGAGCACATCGAGGTCGACGCGGCTCGGTGCCTCCTCGTCGACCCACAATCCCGTGTACGCGACCGGCACGCCGTCGCTGCACGTCTGCTCGACGAGCTGGAGAAACCCGTTGACGCAGCTCTGCTCGCCGCAGTCCAGACCCTGTGTGTCGTGCTCGATGGCGTCCTCAAGCAGCCTTGAGACTGAGGCATAGCGAAAGGTGCGGCAAACAATGCTCTGTTGTGCAGAGGGCGGCTCCTCACGAAGGAGCGCCAGACGCGCCTTGGCTGCCGCCCGCATGCGCTCGGCGTCTGTTGGTGGGTCTGGATCACCTGTGATGCGGCTGTCCCTCAATCTCCTACTGCTGCTGCTCTGATGCTTTGCGGGTGCGGCATAGCCGTGCGCCCTGTTGAAGCCGAATTGAAGGAACACCAGAGCAACGAAGCCGCCGAATATTGATGTGCATGATGGCCGCGTACTGCCACTGGCCGGTCTGTGCTGCTTTGACGGTAAGTGAACGTTGGCAGGCGGTATGTCGACGACGGCCGGCCACTCGGGCGTCGCGTCAACACAAGGTCGTCGCATGGCGTGAAGCTACCGGGTGTGAAACTGATGTCTGAGAGTGTGAACACACCCCAAGTTAGACTATATTTCTTTGTTCTCTTTGGTGCCGGCGTTAAGAGCCATTCCCTGGAACATACTCGCCTGTACCGTCTTTTCATGAGACCCGACGAAGACAGATCCCCCACGCCACCCAGTCGCAGCACGCTCATATCAGGATCTTCCATCCAAGGAGTCTGCATCTTGGGCTCATTTTGGCCCAGCACGCGCACCGGTTCAATTCCACAAGGTGACATCGGTTACCTTCCGATTGTCGCCCGGGGTGTAGTAGTGAAAGCCGTTGACGCCGGCATGCGACACATCGATACGCACTTCGGGATGATCGGCGTCGACCTGCGCGATCAGAAAGTTGTGCGGTCTGGGCACGCTGGAAAATGTGAGCCCGCCCACGTTCGTGAAGAGCTTGCTGGAGGTGGACATGGCCACGTGGTTGTGCCCGCAGAAGACGCCCTTCACCATCGGACGGTACGCTTCGGGCACCACATCTGTGCCCACGCTCATCACCTCGGGATGGTGCCCGAGGACGTACACGATGCCGGCGTCGCCGTGCGTGCGATGGACCCAATCGAGCGACTGCTCGAGGTAGGACTGCTGCGCGGGGTTGTCGCCGCCCAGATTCGTGTTGAGGACGATGGCGTACGACCGATTGGTAAGTGCGGGCAATGCCTTCATGTAGAAGCCGACCAGCTTGAAGACGTCCGTCTGCGAGAACACCTCAGTTTCACTGAAAGAGGACGTGTATTTCACACCGAGGTCGTCGGTGACGACGTTCGCGGCGAGGAGAGCACCCGCCCAAGCTTGGGTGGCGTTATCTTGCTGTTTGAAGATGGAGTCATGCGGGCCGTCGTTGTTGCCGGCGGTCCAGACGATGTTGGCCGCGCTGCCACCGAAGCGCTTGAGGACATCGCTCATCATGCGGGTCAGCGTGAGGTTCACCGCCTTCGCATTGTCCGCCTTGCTCGGCGAACCATCGAACGAGTGCGCCTGCGAGTCGCCTACGAAAAAGTAGACCGTCGCATTCGCGGCGGCCTTGGAGTAGTAGTGCGAGGCGTGGATGTCTACTGGCGGATCGGCCAGAATAAGCTCGCACGTCGACGGCACCGAGTGCTTGTTCTGGCACGAGAACATGTTCTCGAGCGTTGCGTTGTGGAAGCGACTGACGCCGGCGTCGGTCAACAGTTGGTCGTACTTTGACGACGTAGCCGTCGTTGCGCCGTCGCTCGGGTTCAGCGGAGGAGCCGAGGGTGATAGGTACCATGGCTCCACGTGTGAGTCCGACGAGATCAGGATGGTGACGGCATCCGCGCCGAGCGGCGGTGAGGGTGCCATCACAGGCAGCTGGTCTCGTGGCGCTGGTGTGGCGCACTGGGTGCACGTGCCGAGACAATGGCCCTTCAACCACGCAGCCGCCGGAGTCGTGCACGCACGCACGTGCAAGGCAAAGAGCTCCTCGAAGCCCATGGCGGGTTCCGTTGCTTCCGAGTGGCCGGTGGAGCGGTGGCGGTGAACGCCACACTCGAGGAAGCTAACAGCGTCTAGGGTTGGATCAACGCACTGCTTTTCGCCGAATGGATACCGTTCGAATGGAGAAGAGCGTCGCCGCAAATAGGCCGCCGACGCCAGAGGCCATGGCTCGGCAGAGGAGAGGATGCCAACGGCCATCTCAAGTCCAGAGACGATGCCATCTCCATCATGATCCATGGTCTTCAGGGCGCTGCGAAGCTCGTCAACAATGTAGGGCGCGACAGTTGTGCTCTCGACTGCACCAGCTGCGCCTACTACGAGGTGAGCGACGGCGCCTACGACAAGGAGTCGTCGACAAACAGAAGTCGCAAGGGCCCCCATGGGTCGCGCTACTCGCGGGGCCTGCTTCGGCGTGGCCGACGCGCCGTCGGCCCTGAGAACTCGAGTTCCGGAATGTACCATCATGTGAGTCAAGTACCGTACCCGTAATCGAGCCGTTTTCGCGCTCTGCGGACTTGTTCACGCGTGCAACTGTGAATGAGACGCGCAATGGCGACCTTGAGCCGGCGTATACAGGCGACGGACGCGCCATGCATCGTCACGATGCAGCAGATGATGCGTGGACGCACTGACATCCTCTCCCTCGCGCAAGGTATCGTGCACTGGTCTCCGCCGCCAGAGGCCCTGGCGTCCGCAGCACAGCTCGTCGGAGAGCACAGCACGTCGCTCTACGGCGCTGACGACGGCCTGCCCGAGGTGCGTGCTGCGCTCAAGACGAAGCTCGCACAAGAGAATAGCATCACTGCTTCCGAGGTCATGGTCACCGCCGGCGCCAACCAAGCCTTCACCAACATCGTGCTCTCTCTGCTCGATGCCAGCGATGCGTGCGCCCTCTTCAAACCATACTACTTCAACCACCTCATGGCGCTGCAGATGACGGGCGCGGGTTCAGGCGCAGACATCTTCATCGCGCCCTCGACGACCGAGCTGCAGCCGGACGTGAACGCGCTGCGGGGCGAGATGCACCAGCGGAAGGCCCAGGGTCGGCCGCCCATCAAGCTCGTGACCGTGTCCAACCCTGGCAACCCGACCGGTGTGATGATCCCAAAGGCGCGGCTACTCGAGCTGAGCGCCGTGTGCGCCGAACACGGCGCGTGGCTCGTGATCGATAACACCTACGAGCATTTTGCGTATCCGAACGAGGCGCCCCACGAGTGCATCGAGGCGGCGCACATTGTCAACGTCTTCTCCTTCTCGAAGGCGTTCGGGATGATGGGCTGGCGCGTAGGCTACCTCGCGTACCCGCCGCCGCTCGCGCCCGAGCTGCTCAAAGCCCAAGATACGATCGTCATCTGCCCGTCCATCCTCTCGCAGCGCCTCGCGCTCGCCGCCATGGCGCCCGGCCGTTGCTGGGTTCACGAGCGCGTCAGCGGCCTCGCCGAGCAGAAGGCGCTCGTGCTCGATGCGCTCACGACGGCGCTCCCCGCGGGCTCGATCCAAGGCGGCTCCGGTGCCATCTACCTCTTTTGCAAGCTGCCCGTCGAGGACGACCTCGCCGCCGTGCGCTGGCTCACCAAGAAGCATAAGGTCGCGACGATCCCCGGCAGCGCGTGCGGCATGCCTGGGCACTTTCGGGTCTGCTACGCGAACCTGCCGCTTGAGTCGACACGCGTCGCGGCTGAGCGGTTGCGAGCAGGCCTCGCCGAGCTCGCCGCCGGTGGCGTCGACCTCTCAGATGAGGCTCTAGCACAGCTGTAGCGTTGCTGATCTGGCTTCAAGTTCGCCGGGATGCTCAGATCCCTTGACCCTCAATACATGCAACTCCCTAGCCGAGGGCGAGCGCGAGCGCTCGATACTCATGTAGGAATGATATTACATTCGCGTTTGTCGCTTTGTCCTGACTTCTGCGGGCTCGCTCGAGGCCAGCGCCATGTACAGCACGCCATGCTAAAGCCATACGCAACGCAACGTCTCACAAGACCGGCGCCATGCCTAACTGAGATCGTCTGGTTCGTCGTTAGACGAAACTTGATGCAACGGTCTCGCTGCAACCGAGAGACAGGCCAAGGACTCGCTGTCCCCGACGGTATCGAAAAGCCGTCCGCCCCATGCCGATAGCTGTCGCGAGGACAGCAATGATGCACATCGGGCGTGCTGGCTCTTCTGCGTGTCCGCTGGCCCGCATGCTCTCCACCAACGTCGCGGTCTCTCCACGTGTGCAGCTGCTGCGCCAACGCTTCGCCGTCGAGGCGCTGTCACCTCAGGACTTCATCGCAGGGAAGCCAATGCCCGTTGCTCCTGATCGGTCCTCCGCTCGCGCCGACAAGACAGCCACGCACGCCGACCACTCCGTCGCGCGGGCCGCCGTCGAGCTTCGGCGGCAGGACATTCCAGCCGCTGCGGCCACACCCTTCGTTGACCCGGCGCTCTCCGATCGCTTCATGCGGAACCACACGTACCTGCGCATCTCGCTCACGGAGCGCTGCTCGCTTCGCTGCGTGTACTGTATGCCCGAGAACGGCGTCGACCTGACGCCCGACGCGCGGCTCCTCCGCACGGATGAGATGATGCGCATCGCGCGCCTCCTCGTCAATGCGGGCGTCAACAAGATCCGCCTGACCGGCGGAGAGCCTACGGTGAGGCGCGACCTGCCGGAGATCGTGGGCGGCTTGAACACACTGCGCCCAAACGGGCTGCGCCAGATTGCGCTCACGAGCAATGGCATCGCGCTGCCGCGCATGCTCCCATCCCTCGTGCTCAACGGCCTCGATCGCCTCAACATCTCGATCGATACTCTCGACCGCGACCGTTTCATCAAGATCACGCGCCGTGACGGGCTCCCGCGCGTGCTCGAGGCAATTGACCTCGCGCTCGAGCTCGGCCTCGCGCCCCTGAAGCTCAACTGCGTCCTTATGGCTGGCGTCAACGACGACGAGCTGCTCGCCCTCGCGGAGCTCTCCCGCGCTCGCCCGATCGACGTGCGCTTCATCGAGTACATGCCCTTTGACGGCAACAGGTGCGGAGACGCACGATGGGTCCCTCGGAGTGCCTCGAAATGCCTCTGAGTCGCCTCTGATCGCCTCCGATTGCCATTGATGGCCTCCCTCATCAGGTGGAAGCACGAAAGCATGATGCCGTTTGAGGACATGCTTGGGCGGCTCAAACGCGAGCACCCGACGCTCGCGAAGCAGCCGACGCCCGCAAACGACGTGGCTGTCTCCTGGAAGCTCCCCGAGTCCGCCGGGTCAGTTTCGTTCATCGCGTCGATGACGCAACCGTTTTGTGGAAGCTGTAACCGAATTCGTTTAACTGCCGACGGGAGCCTCAAGGTGTGCCTCTTCGGCAGCCGTGAGGTGTCACTGCGCGACGCGATGCGCGAAGGCGCGACGGACGCGGAGCTGCTCGAGCTCGTGGGCGGCGCGCTCCAACGCAAGCACGCGGCGCATGCGGGCATGCATGCGATCGCCGCGACGAAGAATCGTCCAATGACGACAATAGGTGGCTGAGACCTATCTGAGAGTGCGAGCGTGCGGTCTGTGTTGACCCTGCAGCTCACCGGCATCGAACGGTCGGATAAAGGAGGTGACTCAAATGCGAGGGACTCTGAGTCCTCTGTGTGCTCATCTGATGAGCGATACATGTATCCGCTGGTGCCATGCTCTAGATTGAGAAAAGCCAGTCTCTCACATCGGCTGTGGAATCAGAGCGACCGGTAGGTGGAGAGTTGAGACACTCTCGCTCGCGCATTTTCTCAGAGACACCCCCGACAAACATGCGCTACACCATCCTCGCCGCGTCGATCGCGGCCATGCACGCGCTCGACATGAGCTCGGCACCCTTTCTGCAGCGCCCGCAGCTGGGTGCGCATCGTGCGAGTATGCTTATCGCACAGGCAGGAGCTGTTGCAGCGCCACCGCTCCTCGCGCTGCCGCTCGACGGCTTCAATGGCGCCGTGGCTGCCGGCGAGAAGAAGGCGAACATGCCCGCCGATAAAATCTTTCATCTTGGTATCCTCTCCGGTGCTCACATCGGCTTCGGTGCCTTCCTCATGCTTTCGATCGGTGGTGCATGCCCTGGCCTCGCGGCAACCAACCCGGGGCTGCAGAAGATCGTCCTCGGCGCCTTTGGCCTGCCCTTCGGGCTGATGATGACCCTCCTCTCGGGCGGGGAGCTCTTCACCGGCAACACCGCCCTCGTAACGATGGCGCTTCTCGAGGGCAAGGCTACGATGGGCCAGCTCATCAAGTCATGGTCGGCCTCGTTTGCGGGCAACTTCGTCGGTTCCGTTCTGCTCGCCGTGCTCGTCTTTTACGGCAACACGCTTTCGGGCGGAGGCGCCTCGATCGCCGTCTCGGCCGCGAAGACGTCTCTTACGTTCACGCAGGCCTTCGTGCGCGGCGTCCTGTGCAACTGGCTCGTCACCATGGCCGTGTACCTCGCCTCGTTTGCGAAGGATACCGCGGGCAAGATGGTGCCGATCTGGTTCTGCATCTCTGCCTTCGTGGCGCTTGGGCTCGAGCACTCGATAGCGAACATGTTCATCATCCCACTCGGCATCTTCTCTGGCGCTTCCGTCTCGTGGCCCACCTTCCTTTTGAAGAACCTCCTCCCCGTCACGTTGGGCAACACTTTCGGCGGCGCCGTCTGCGTGGCCCTCGCCTTCTGCATGGCGTACGGCAAGCTCAGCAAGAAGGAGTGAGGCGACTGTTTTGCGGAAGGATCACACGCGTGTAAACGACAACAAAAATGTGACAGCTCGACCACGAACACGACGCGACAGGCCAAGAACGTCAACGAGCAGGCACAGCGCTGCCTCAAGTATAATAACGTGATATTGTAGAAATAGATATGCCCGTTGTAGGGTGTATTGGTCTAAGTGTCGGATTTTCTGGTTAACGTTTTTCCCCAACCGTCACGGGCAGCTGTCGCCCGCACCCTTTGCTGCGCCGACCCATCGGGGGAAATCGGGGGAGCAGCGAAGTGCCAGACTACCGTCGAGATTTGTGCGAATCAAAACCGGAACCGTGTGCCTCGTCCGCTCTCCGCAACTCCGGACCGCACACATCGTGAAGCGCGCACACAATCTTCACCTGAGGAGCCGCTCTGCTCCGAACGGCGCGAAGAGAAACGGCACGTCACAAGAGCACCCACCGGCCCACCGCGAGCCGCAGCATCGTCGGCTGCAGCCGAGAGCAAACGAGATCTCCTCTCGATCTCGACCTCCCTCTGCATCTCATCTCTTCAGGCAGGTACAGGCTCGACGTACACGCGCTTTTCCTTGACATAGAGGTAGCGCTGACCGAGGGCCCTCGCCGTCGCCGCGGCGTCCTCATACACGAGCGCAGCGTACCATGGGCCACCGTCCGGTTTGGCCGGCGTGGGTGCGGCGCGCGTACCTCCTATGGCGTGAGGATAACGACGCTCATCAGTGGCACTCAATGGCAATCAGTGGCGCACCTCCTTAGGGGTCCAGCGAAGCTCATCAGTGGGAATCCATGGCACTCCATGGCCATCAGTGGCGCACCTCCTAAGGGGTCCTGAGATTCGAGCGTGACGCGCGAGATCGTGCCATACGGCTGGAAGCTCGTGCGGATGGCTGTGAGGTCGAGCGGGGCCTGGCGACACTCGATGGCGAGGGTGCGCGGGACGCCGGCCGAAGCAATGGCCGCCGCGATGGCGTGGCGCTTGCCTTGAAGATGCTCATCCAGCTGCTTGGTGCCGCTGAAGCAGACGCCGCACACCTCGCAGCCTGGGCCGCTTACCTGCCGCTTCTTGCGGGTCGATTGGCCGTCGGCACCGACAGCGCCCACGACGGCGCCCACACCGACGGCGGGTGAGGGCGCTGAGGCCGCTCTTGCCGCTGCCGCGTCGCCGTCGCTCACGGCCGCGGCGAGCGCCGCACTGGCGGCCGTATTGGCGGCCGCATTGGCGGCTGCGTTGGCGGCCGCATTGGCGGCCGTATTGGCGCCCTTAGTGCGCTTGTCGGCCTTGTGAGTCTTGGCAAGGGCCATCAGCCTGTCCCAACGCTCGCGGCCGCCGGGCACGTCTCGAAAGTCGCCCGCACGGCTCTCACTGGCTAGCAGCACTGGGGCGGCGAGGGCTCCTTGCTCGAGACCCGTCCAAAGCGCCTCGTACACAAGCCAAATATGCCACACGTCCGCGGCGGCATACGAGGCCGCCGCCGCGCTGAGCGGTAGGGTTCGAAAGGGCGAGTGACCAGCGTCGAAGAGCGCGCCGAATCTCTCCTTGAGCTCCGCCACCGGAGCGGCGACCTCTCGCGGGCAGTACGTGGCGGCGAGGCGCGAGAGGCCGGTAGGGTATGGCAGTCCACGGTCGACGAGTTGCTTGTCGGCTGCGGCTGCCTTTGCCGGGGTCGCGTATTGGCGGCGCATCTCGGCGGCGAGCGAGACTACTCGAGTGAGCTCGCCGGTGGTCGCGGCATGGCAGAGTTGCACGTCGAGCACGCCCTGCAGTCTGATGCCCATCAGGTACTGGAGGGCGTGCGAGTCGGCTCGTGGGTCGCACATGACCTTGAGATGACGTGGAGACTCGAGCCACGGGCGAAGGAGCGCTGCGAGTGGCTCACGTGGGAGAGAGGCGACGTGGACGAGCAGCACCGCGTCGACCGAGGGCAGGTAGACCTGGAGCAGGTCGATAGCACACGTGGCAGAGGGCGTGAGATCGCCCTCGAGATCGAGGGCCACCAACGGCTCCGCCTGTATCGCCAGCAGCGCCAACCCCACCTCGAGCATCGAGCGCAGCAGCCGCACGCCGTGCTTGGGCGCGCTGGCCGCCACGGCGCTATCCGCCTCGGTGGTGGCCATGGCGGCGGCGGCGGCGGCCTCGATGGTTGCCTTGAGCTGCTTGATCTGCGGCTGCAGCTCGGCCGCCTTTGCATAGTCCTCGGCCGCCACCGCACGCTCGAGCGCCGCTTGAAACTCGGCCAGGCGCGAAGGGGCTGCCGTGGGCGGAGGCCAGGCGGCCGTATACGGGGCGCCCGAGAGCATCTGATGAGCGACGCGCGCGCCTCGGCTGAGGAATAACTCCCCACAGTCGGCGCACTTGAACTGCGTGCCGTTGGCTGTGAGCGCCGCGAGGGCGACGGGCGCAGCTGGCGAGGGCAGTGCCGCCGGTGGCGCGACGCGAGTCGCGGCCAAGCCAAGGATGGCGGCGGAGGACGAGCTGGGCGCGGCGTGGTTGGGAGCCGCTGCTGCTGGCGGCTGCACGACGACGCCGGTCGCTGCGCGAGGCGAGGCGCCGGCGCTTTGGTCGACCCGCGGGCGCTTTACTCGATCGTCTCCCTCGCCCGCTTGCGTCGTCATCTTACGCTTCTCAATGCGACGCTGGGCTTGGCCCGGCGACTTTTTCCTCTTCTCTCCGGGCGTGGTCTGCGCGGCCGCGGCTGGAGTAGACGACGTGGCACAGGCCGGTGCCGCAGCCGGGGTAGGAGCGGCGGCCCGAGCGGCGACCGCCACGGGCGCTGGCACGGGTGCGGATGCGGGTGCGGGTGCGGGTGCGAGTGCGGGTGCGGGTGCGGGAGTGCGCGCCGCCGGCGCAGGCAGATTGGGCGGCCCCGGTTCCAGTGCTGCCACAGGAGGAGGGGTGGCCACCACGGATGGCGGCGGAGGCTGCCATTCTGCCGGCGTAGTGGCGGTCACCCCACGGGTAACGCACCGCTTGCACAAGCCGCCATCGCTGCCAGGGGGCAGTGAGCGACGGCAGCGTGAGCATGTCGACATCGCCTGTTCCGTCCACAAAAACGAGACACGTCGCCGGGGTTTTCCAAAAGGATACTAATCGCATCCCCTTCGGGGGTGCTGCGATCGAGGTCGGACCGAGGACTGACCGGTGCATGCTTGTCCCTGTCGGACAAGTACATGAGACAAGTTCTCCCCTTGAGGCGATCGACTCGCGTTGATTCCGTGCGAATCTCCCCTTGTCTTGTCAACTTCCGAGAATTCCGAACAGGTTCGCACGGCGTGTCGCTTCTTGACACGGAATTACCGACGGCCAGCACATGGACGCCACCAAAACGAGCATGGTTGCCTCTACGAGCCAATACGCGATGACCACCGAGATGACCGGAACGACGCGCGAGAACGACGAGTGGCTGCGCGACGCCTTCGACGCGCTCGTCTCCGAGTCGGCCGAGCTGCCGCCCGATCAGCGTTTGATCATGTACGACGCGGTCGACGAGTCCGAGGTGCGCGAGCTCATGGGGCTCGTCTTCCGCAAGCGGCTGGACGCACGGCGCAACACGAAGCCCAAGAAATCCGACGACCAGCTCCTCGTCTGCACGCCCTTCAACCCGAACGGCTTCCATTTCGGCAAGATCCAGAACGAACGCGAGCGCATCGTCAAGCTGCAGCTGAGCGCATCGTCAAGCTACAGCGTGTTGACCAACAAGTTCCCGCTCTTCCCGAGGCACATGCTGCTGACTGCCGACGCGCTCGTGCCGCAGCAGATGAACGCCACTCACCTGCGCGCCATCTGCGAGCTCCAGCGGAAGTCCAGCTTCTGCGCATATTTCAACTCGTGGTGTGCGAGCGCGTCCATCAACCACTTCCACGTGCACCTGATCGACGAGTTCCCGCCGGTGACGTCGTTCCCGCTGATAGCGGGCCCGCTCGTGATGGGCGTGCGCTGCCTCCAGCCTGAGGGCTTCCCGGGCTTTTGCTACGTCTTCCCCAAGAGCGCCGCGTTACCGATCGTGGACACGATCATCTCGGCGATGCAGGTGGACAACCAACCGCACAACTTGCTCTTCACGCCGCGGTTCATCTACGTGTTCCCCAAGCCGCACGTGCGCCCTGCGAGGTCTTTCGAGCTCTACCCCGAGACCGTCGGAGGGCCCGAGCTCATCGGCTCGTTCACAGTCTACAACCGTGAAGTGTACGACGGTCTGCAGCTCGAGCACATCGCTGAGCTGTGCCGCATCAATACGGCACCGCTGCCCTCGTGCGTGCTGCTCATGCCGGCGAGCTCGAGCTTGGGCGACGAGGCCGCGGTGGTGGGCACGGCGCGTGCGCACGACGACTTGAGTATGACCGAGACCGCCACGGTCAAGCGGCTAGGGGGCAGCATCCCAAACGTGAGCGTCACCACCGGCATGCTGCCCTCGCTCCCGCTGCAGCGCACACGGTCCGAGGGCATGCCCTCGATACCGTTGCAGCGCGATCGCTCGCTGCACATGGAAGACTGGCCGCAGGACCGACCGATTGCGCGCGCGCTCAACTCGAACATCAACAAGGACTCCATCGCATGAGATTATCAGCCCCGACATGAGAACCGCTCCCTTTGCCCCCCTTGCTGGCTGAGCTCTTGAGGTCGTGAGCCCCTTAGCCACAACGCCGTCTTGCGCGCCCGTCGAGTTGCCGTGTATCGCTGCATACATGTTGTACTCGGATCGCTCGCCACACCTTCTGAGAGTAATTTGCTTACAGTTTCGCGACAGTGCACAGTGACCACAGTGTCCTCGCACATCTGTGTCGTGGCACGCGTGCGTGCGTCTAGATGGCGAGGTAGCAAATTACTTGGTAAGACTTTTAATGGGTTGTGGCCGAAAACGGCAAGTTCTCGGATTCGTCAATCGTGTCCCCGCGAGAGACACTGTGCCAGCGTCTCTGCATCATTGCAAACAAGAAAGCCACAGCTTATGGCCGAGGCGTTGGCCGAGCGGGCTCTGACCGAGGTCGCGACCATGCCGAGGAATGACAGCTCCGTCTGGGACTGGCCAGCAGGCTCGGCGCCCCCCTCTCAGGGCGCCTCATTGCACAATGGCAACGTGTTTGTTCCAGACAAGCAGGCGTCGCCGCCAGTGTCCCAGGGCAACTCAAAGCACAAGGGCACCCAGTTCGGTCCCGACGGGCAGTTGCTGGTGTCGTCGATGAAGAAGTCCCCATCCACGCTGTGGTTCTGGGAGACCAAGGAGTCCTCTTTGCCCTCTTCGCGCAACAACTCGGTGCGCAAGGGCACCGCTTTTTCTGAGAGTGTCTTTGGCGAGCACCCGGAGAGACCTTCGCGCAACAACTCGCTGCGCGGCGGTAACGCGTTTGCAGGGGGCATCGCCGAAGAAACTACCGCACCGACGAACGCACCGATGAAGCGCAACAGCTCCTTCTCCTTCCTGTGGAACTGGGGCAAGTATCGCCGGGATGGTGAGGACGCCCCTGGCAAGGAGGCCGAGAGCGAGGATAGCGTCGCAGCTTCAAGGATTTCGGATGCTCGATTCGCGGCAGCTTCGAAGACTTTGGATCCAGCCGTCATGCCTCCGAAAGGGATGATGAAGAACCGATCGATCGGTGAGCCGAACGGGACTCCCAAATCGCGCCTCTCCCGCCTCGCACACTGCACTCGCACACACAGCCGTGCACAGGTCATCATGACGCTTACTCACCCCTTGCACCGTCTGCATTCTTCTTGCATACTTCAGGCTCGTACATGTGGAGCTGGGATGCGATGCGCGCCTCGCCACCTAGCTCGCCAGGTGCGTCTGGGCACGCAGGCGCGAAATTCGTCGTCAACGATGAGTGACTGGCAGGCACCGGTGCGGGTCCATCACGTCGCGAAACCGAAATACCGTAACCGCCAACTCTATCCTATTCCCGGGGTAACGAGCACGCGTCGCGTCTCGCAAGAAGTCTTTCACGTGTGTCGCGTTAAAACATTCACAGAATTGTCGAAATTTATTTCGCGGAGTCGCTCCGCGGTGCGAGGCCACCGCGCTCTATCTACCGCAATGAGTGGAGGCGATGCGCCCATACCGAGTAGTGAGCTCATTGAGCCGGATCTCCGCGCCATTATCTACCGCAATGACCTGGTTGCCTTGCGACGGCATTTGGCCGAAGTGCCGAGCAGCATTAGCAATGTCGACTCAAAAGGCCGCAACCTGCTCATGATCGCCGCGTCCGCAGGCGACGCGCGGCTCGAGGTGGTGAGGCTTCTGATTGCGCACCGTGCCGATGTCAACACGCAGCAGTACCAAGGTATCACGGCCCTTATGTTTGCAAGCATGACCGGCGCGAGCCTCGTGGCTATGCAGCTGCTCGCGGCCAAGGCCGACACCAAGATCCAGGATGGGCACGGGCTCACGGCGTCAGAATATGCGCGGCTCAAGGGGCACGACGATCTCGTGGCGCTGATGCATCAGCCTCTTCATATGCGTGCCAACGAGGTCGCTGCGAGCACCCGCCGCGCCACCAACTCATCGGACTCGTCGTCCTCGTCCTCGTCCTCAGCGGCACCGTGCACAGCTGCGTGTTCTGCTGCGGTCGTTGCGACGGCGAGTGCCTTCGCAAGGTCGAATTTTGTAGCACCGGGAGAGCCGGCGCAGCAGATGCTGCCCGCTGCGCTGCTCGAGGCGGCACAGGAGGGTGACTGCGACGCAGTGAGGGCATACATAGCATCCGGCGGGCGCGTGGACGCAGTAGACGAGGCATTGCAAGGCTCGATGCTGCACGCCGCGTGCTCGGCGGGGCACCAGCCGCTCGCTACGCTGCTACTCGCGGCGCGCGCAGCCGTTAATTTGGCCGACGTCAACGGCTGCACTGCCCTCTCTGTCGCGTGCTTTGCGATGGCGCACGGCTCGGTGCAACTGCTGCTCGATCATGCTGCCTCGGTCAACTGCCAGGATGCCGTCGGGCTGACGCCGCTGATGGTGGCGGCACTCTCGGGCTCTGTCCAGCTCACGCGCAGCCTGCTCAGTGCGCACGCCTCGCGCGATCTACGCGACCAGCACGGCCAGACCGCGCTCATGTACGCACAGACTAAGTCGCATCTCGCCGTTGTGGCTTTGCTCAAGCGGCGGAGCTACAGCCGGGCTGGCGGCGGGCGCGTCGCCGAGCGACGCACGACGCCGGAGGAGGACGAGCTGGCGGCACGGGCTGCAGACGAGCTTCTCATCGAAGAGGAAGCTGCGGCGGCGCAGGGAGCCGCCGCCGCCGCACGCGCGAAGGCGAAGCGGCGAGCGAGGAAGAAGAGGCCGAGCGGACACGCTCCAAATGGCGTCGACAACGCTGACTCGAGCGAAGCTTCGTCGATCGACCCCTCTTCGGCTGAGCCGTCATTTAGCAGTGACGTGTCCGGGGCGGCATTCTCGGTGCCTGTGCGAGCTGACGAGTACGAATACAGCGGCGCCGACTTGTCTGTTCACAGTGATCCCTCTTCTGGATCCTCTTCTGATCCTCTGATGAGCCTTCATCGACGAGACACTCTCCTTTCCCCATCCTCTTTGGATGCCGATCCACGTGGCATTGAGTCGTCTTCCCCTGCACAACGCCTGCACGAACCCCGCGACTCATGCGAGCCAGCGAGGCACGCTGCCTCGCTTGCTGCGCTCACAGGCGCATCTGCCGGATCACCGTTGGCTTCGGTTGACCCGCGTTACTTATCTCTCTACTTGGCAGAGGCGGTGGCTGCCGAGGCGGTGGCTGCCGAGGCGGAGGCTGCCGAGGCGGCGGCTGCCGCGGAGTCTGTGGAGCAACTTGTTGAGAGCCCGACGTCAGTGGAGGACACACCACTGCCACTGCCACCGCCGCCGCCGCCGCCGTCGGTGCCGGGACCTGCAACAGCACCTTCGCCGCCGCCGCCACCGCCGAGCACACCACCACCACCGCCTTCCAGCGATGCAGCAGCTGCGTCCTCGCTTCAAGCGCAGCTTGAGGCGCTGCAGTTGCGGCTGCGCGAGCAAGAGGAGCGCATGCTGTGCGTCGTCTGCTTGGAGCGAACACGCTCGCACGTACTCCTGCCCTGCGGACACAAGTGTCTGTGCTCCAGCTGTGTGGATACGGTTCTCGGCACGGGCGCCGATGCAGTGTGCCCCCTGTGCCGCACGCCTATTCAAAAGGCGCAGCGGGTGTTCGACACGTGAGAAGCCTCCCCTGCCACGGCCGATCGTTCGCGATCCTGCCGCCCGAAACTGATCGCGCGCTTGGCGCGGGAGACCCCTGTCGTTACCCTGTCGTGTCTCCCCGAGCCGAACCGACGTCGACAAGTCCAAGTCGCATCGTCTCTAGTCTCCGATTATTTCCGGCGCCGGTAATTTGCTCCAATCCGGCGCGGGCGCCGCGCATGTACCTGATACAGATTTACGAGGAGCCGAGCTACCCGCGGTAAGAATATAAGGCCCGGGGGACCATGCCGGGGACGGCCGCGCGTGACTCGGTGGTCGCGAATCGCGTACTTCAATTTAGTTGTGGAATGATGAATGTATAATACAGCTGAACTTCTACAGCTGAACTGCTACGCAGCCCTCGTCGATCCCGAATCCGAGCGGAACACAATCATCGGGACAGGTGCCGCACACGCGACTCGCGTGCACGCACATGTCCATCCGATCCCCCCTCTTGTGCGGCCCATGAACTGGGTTGAATGTGCCGGCAAAGTGGTTCCATCACTTCGACTGTCTCAGCAATGCCGGCACCCGAGCCGGCTCCGCATGGTCCTCTTTGTTCTACCTTCCCACAGAACGCCACCCATTGGCCACCGTCGAGACACGTCGACTAGACGGTCGTCACTCACATCTTGCCGAACGGCTTGCCGAAGAAGCCCTCCCTCCCTCGTTACGGCCTGCCTGGCTCGCGTCCGGCCATGCTACTCATGAGGTGCGTGTGGTAGTGCAACAGCGCGCCTGCGTAGCTCCTCCCCTACTCTGCATTGGCCGTCCACCACTGCTCACCAAGGCGGTCCCACTTGCTACCCTTGGGCGGCGCGAGCGGCTTGGTCCCCTCCTTCTTGCGCCCGCCAAACTTGGACACGATGATCTTGACGAGCTCGGGCACGAGATCATCGTGATCGAGCGGGATGCCCTTCTTGTACGGCTCCAGAGAGAGGAAGGCGTGCTCACCAATTTTGCCGCCTACGAAGAGGTCGCAGCCAGGCACGGCCTTATCCTTCCCCTCGGCCTCGTTGAACTTCTTCGCGGGCGCACCCATGATACCTATGTCGGCCACCTGCACCTGGCCGCACGAGTTCGGACAGCCGGTCCAGTGGATGCGGAGCGGGCGCGGCACCTCGACGAGCGCCTCTAGTTTGCGAGCGACCGCGTCCGCGTTATTCTTCGTCTCCACCAGCGCAAGTCCGCAGAACTGAGCGCCCGTGCACGAGACGGTGTGCCCGATGATGTGGCCCGGGTACACCGAGAACCGGCCAGCGTTCAGGGCCGGCTCGGCGAGGAGGGCATCGACACGCTCGACAGGCACGTTGGGCAGGATGATGTTCTGCTCGACCGTCAGTCGCAGCTCGCCAGCAGAGTACTCGTCCGCAAGCTTGGCGAGCGTGCGGCACTCGTCGGCTGAGAGGCGTCCGACGGGCACGTGCACGCCCACGCGCACGAGCGCCGGGTTGGGCTGCGCGTGCACTCCGAGGAGCTCGCGCCGCTCGAAGAGCGTCTCCGGCTCGGGCTGCGCGCGCTGAGCCAGCGTCGCCAGCTTCGCGCCATTCTTGGCCATCTCCGCCAGCACAGCCTCTCTGAACTTCTCGACGCCATACTCCTCTACGAGCCACATGAGACGCGCCTTTTGACGGTCGCCACGCGCGCCCTCGTCGCGGAAGATGCGCAGGATCGCATCGCACAGCTGGACGGAATGTTCGACCTCCGCCGGCAGCCACAGATCCATAGGGATAGAGGCAGCCACGCGCTTGATACTCATGTACCCTCCGAGAACGACGTTGAAACCCATCGCACCCGTCTCCTTGTGCGCGACGGGCACGAGTCCGATGTCGTTGATATGCGTGTGCGCGTAGTCGTCGCGCGAGCCCGAGATGGCAATGTTAAACTTGCGAGGCAGATTTCCCCACTTGGGGTTGCCACGTGCTCCGGTCGCGCTGTCGATCGTGTACCAATCATTGAGGGCGTCACAGTACGGGCGCGTGTCAACGAGCTCAGCGGGGTCGATGCCCGCGAGGGGCGAGCCGACCATGTTACGCACGTTGTCGAGTGCCGACTGGAACGAGGTCTGGTTGCGCACGTGCAGCCCGTCGATGATCTTGTCTGCGTCCTCGAGCGCGACGCCACGCAGCTGAATGTTCTGGCGCGTGGTGATGTCGACGACGCCGATCTCGGGCCCATAGGGCTCGACGCACTCGGCGTAGAATCGCATCTGCTCGGCGGTGACGATGCCGTTAGGCGTCCGCAGGCGCATCATGAAGCGGCCTGGCGTGCGCTTTCCACGGTGCAGCAGACCAACCCACTTGAGGCGCTGGTCCATGTCATTCTTCTCAACCTCCTCCCACGTGAGCGTGCCCGCGCGGATGGCCTTGGCGAACTCGTAAACATCGGTGAACGCGGAGGTGCCGTCCTTGGCGAGCTTGAGTTTCTCAATCGGGTTGCCCGTTTTGGCACGCTCGATCGTCTCCTCGGACAGAAAGGAAGTGCCCGTCGGGACTTTGAGCGAGAGGGCGCGCGAACGGCCGACGGCCGGCGCCGGCGCGAATGCAAAGGCGTGGTCCAGCTGTAGCGCCGACGTGGCGTGCAGCGCCGCGACGGACGCGGCAAGGTGCGTGTAGCGCATGATGACGTCGGAGTTTCAGGTGGTCCAAAGACGGACGGGGAGGACCGAAGAGCATGTCTCTCGGCAAAACTGCAAGTTTGCAGGTCTAGTTTGGCAGTCATCATCTTTTCGATGAATCGACTTGCCAAATCAAGCAACCAATCAAGCAATAGAGGACGGAGCTGTGTGTCCTGTGGGCGGAGCTATTAAGTTCGCACACTGAATGAACGATGAAGAGCGAACATAACATCACAGAGATAGGCACAGCACGAGACAACAATCATCCACAGACTCGAGAGTCACACACGTGGCCGTCCGCGAACGCGCGAGAGACGCCGAACTCGCCTCGGCCACATAGCACACACATAGCACAGAGCTAGAACAGTCTTGCAGTCCTTTGTCCTCCCCATGCGTTCTCGCTCGCCTCGGCGAGCGCCTCTGCCTAGCTCTCTAGACCACACGAGCCCCCCAACTGGCTAGAGACGAGCACAACTAGCATCTCCACTCTAGACTGCCATCTGTGGCGCGCACGCCCCCATGCCATCTCCTACGCCCCTGCCCATGCCCCCCGCCTGCCGAGACGTACCTCACGCGAACTCGCCCCTGCTGTGTGCACCGTGTACGGCCGGCGGCCGGCGCCCACGACGGCGCCCATGAAGAGAGGCGCGCGCCTGATCTCGATCGTGATCGCCCCCACCCACACTTACCCCGCACTGGAAGCAGCAGTGCACTTTCGATGCGGCGTGTGGCCGGCTAGAAGCAGTGCACGTTCGCGGCGACGTGGCCGGCCTTCTCGAGGTTCGGCTTGCATGCAAAGTTGATCATCGGAGGCGGGCCGCACATGAAGATCACCGTCTTCTCGGCCGGTTTCGGCAGGTGCGCCTCGACCATCTCCTGGTTAATGAAGCCAATCGAGTACTTCCATGGCTGCTCCTCTGGCTGCACGTCAAGGGTGTACCACACCTGCATGCGATGCCATTTGTGACCGTCAGCGATCATCAGTGTGCAATCAGAGTGCAATCAGAGTGCAATCAGGGTGGACTCATCGGGCACTCGCGTGCACTCAGCTGGCACTCAGATGGCAACAAGAGGCGCCGCTCACCGACACGCGTGGATCCTTTGCGAGCTCATCGAGGAGATCCTTGCAGAGGATGTCGTCCACAGTCCGGTTGGCGAAGAGGATCGAGATCTTCAGATTGCGCGCCTTGTTGGCGACAAGCGCGTGGCACGTCTGGAGCACGGGGATGATGCCCGATGACGAAGCTCATTAGTGGCAATCAAGTACGATCAAGGGCAATCACGGGAGATCGCACCTGGAGCACGGGTGTGATGCCCGAGCCGCCGGCGATGAAGCCGATCGTGTCGAAGGGTGTCTTATCCCCCGAGGGTGTGTGCGTGAAGGTCGTGAGCGAGTCGGTGTTGAAGATGCCCTTCGGATGCATGACCTCGGTGTTGAAGATGTACCTGTGGTGAGGGGGAGGCCATCCGTGTGAGGGGAGGCCATCCATGTGAGGGGGAGCCAGTCCGTGGCCATCAGCGGCTGATGAGGGAGGCAATCAGTGGCTGATTAGGCAGGCAATCCGTGAGAGAGGGAGGCAGTCCGTGGCCATCAGCGGCACTCGAGAGCACTCAGCGGCCCTCAGCGGCAAAACTGGACGTACTCGCCGAGCGGCCCCTTGACGTCGATCGTGTCGCCCTCCTTGAGACCCTCGAGGATCTGCGTGAGCTTGCCTCCATCGGGGAAGCGCGGGTGCACGTTGGCAAAGTACACCTTGATGACGAAGTCGACGTACCCCGCGCCGCAGCCCATGGGAGTGTACGCGCGCATCACGTTGGCGCCATCGGGCCCCTTGGCTCGAATGAAGAGGTGCTGCCCCACTGGCAGCCCGAGCTCATGCTCCTTGGAGGGCAGCTGGAAGCGGAAGACGCGCGTGTCGTGCGAGATCGTCTTCTTCCACTCCAGCGGCAGCGTCACGTACTTGGCCTTGTCGAGGGTGAGAGGCGGACCGGCGGGTGTGGCAGGCGGCGGAACGGGCAGCGCGCCGGCCGGCTTGGCGCCAGCGAGCTCGCCAATGTAGTACTCGTCGAGCAGCTTCCACGCCTTGCTGGAGTGCAGCGCCTCGAAGTCCTCTGTGCAGTCCTGGCCGGCGGTGATCAAGATAGAGGCTTCGCCGCCTGGATGCAGGGGCAGGTACTTGGTCGCGTCGTACACCTGATGAGGGACGCAATCAGACTAGAGCTCAGTGGCCATCCGAGGCACCCACGAGGCACTCACGAGGCACTCGCACCTTCCCCTTGACGACGATCCAAACGTCCTCCTTTGTATTGTGCTTGGCAACGTCCTCGAGGGAGTACGTCTTGGCGCTGGCCGGTGGCGCCGCCTTGGGCGCCTCCACGACGGCTGCGCCCGCCTTACCAAACACCCTCTCCTCGAACCAGCCGCCGAAGTTGCCTGGGCCCGCGAGGGTCGGGTGCTGGAATTTTAGGGCGGGCATCTTCGTCCTCGGGTCGATGATGCGGTGTACCTTGACGCGAAAGTAGGAGTTGTTCATCATGCCCATCACATTCCACGTGAGGGCCTCGGGCTGACGATTCATCGCCGCGTCCCAGCCGCGGCACAGGAGCTCGGGCGTCTCGCACTCGTAGATCTTGCTCAACGGCACCTCGAGCTTAAAGAAGACCCAGCACCAGTAACGGCCATACCTAATGAGGGAAGGTCATCGGAGGCACTCAGAGACCATTCCATGGTACTCGCGGCGCCGTGGTTGAGCACACGTACTCGGTAGGCGTCTCCGGATGTGTGAGCTCGGACAGAGTCCATGACTTGCCGCCGTCGATCGAGACCTCGACGCGGATCACCTTGCGCCCGCCGCCGGTGTAGCAGTACCCGCTGATCGGGTACGTCTGATCCGGCTTGCTCAAAGGAACGACTTCGAGATGGCCCGGGTAAGCGATGGCCGAGTTGATGTTGAGCTCGTTAATGATGTAATCGGGCTTGTACCACCAGCCCTCGGCGTTGGCGATCTCGGCGGTCACGTGCTCGGGCAGCACGCGGTTGTCGTTGAAGTGGAAGAAGTTGTCGCTCTCCTCCGTGGTCACCTGATGAGGAATGCAATCAGAGGCTCAGACGCTCCGTGGCAGAGGCCATCCGAGGGTCATCAGAGGGTCAAAAACGGGCCCTCAGAGACGCAACCTGACACGTAATCACGCACCGTGATTTCGTTGAGCCATTTGATCATGCGACCGCCGATGTACCCGGGGATGATCAAGCGCAGCGGGTAGCCGTGATCAGGTGTGAGCCGCGCGCCGTTCTGCTCCCAGGCCAGGAGCACGTCGCACGCCGGATCCATCGCCGTGAAGTAGGTGATCGAGGTGCCGTACCGGCCCTTCGGCATCTTCTCTACCCCGACGAAGCACACGTGGTTCGCGCCCTCCTTAGGCGTCTTGATGCCGCAGGCTTTGAGAACGTCGCACAGACGCACGCCCTTCCACACCGAGGTGCCGACGCCCGAGGCGCCCCAGTTGAAGCCGATAGTCTGCGCGGTGAGATTCTCCTCCTTGCGCCGGTTACCCGCGCACACGAGCGTGATCGGCAGCTCGCGTGACGGCAGCTTAAGAAGGTCATCCATGGTGAACGTCGTCGGCTTGCCCACGAGGCCCGTGACGCTCAGCCGGTGCTCCTCCCACTTGATGTTCGGCACGGCGCCGTGGTTGCGCACGTAGTGCAGCCTGCATGCGGCGAGAGCCGACGGCCGACCACGCAACAAGCACGCTCAGTTAGAGCGGCGTGCCGATGAAGCGCATGCCCGGGCACGCAGAACGCACGCCCAGGCACGCAGAACGCACGGAAGTGGCGGGCAAGCTGGAACGCCTTTGCAGGGCAGCAACGGGGCATAAAGCTGGCACTCACGCAGCAGGTGTGATGAAGCCGCACTCCATGAGCTTGGGCAGCGGCGGCTCGACGTTGAAGGGGTGCTTGCCGGTCAGGCGCACGAGATCAGGGTGGCGTGGGATCCAGTTATCGGGCGTGTCTTTGTCCCTCTCGTCAATATCCTTGAGATCGATCTCCGTGGAGTGGAGCGGCGATGGGATTGTCATAGATCCGACGCCGGACGACATGCTCAGTGCTGAGATGGCAGCGATCTACGGGAAGAAGATGCCGATCCTTCGTTCGCGGGAGACAGCGGGAGAGAATTTCCTAATACAACCGAGAGACAGAGGGACTGCGTTTCCAAACAAGGACAGCATGCCCACCAGAACTAAAGAGCGTCGTCGGGTGGTGGCGGCGGCGGAGTAGCAGAGAACATCTAAACAACCCCGACGGTACTCTCGTGAACTATTGACGAAGTCGGCGTCGGCGGCACACGAGGCGCAAATGGACGACGATGGCGCTGATCTCTCGGCTTACCCGGTTGATGCGCCGACGGACGTGACCGCTGCAGTGAGGGATGCACGAGCTTGCCTGAAAGCGTGGCCCACCTACACGCTCGACGACGTAAGCAAGCACAGGACCAAGGACGACTGCTGGATTGTTGTCAACGACTGCGTGATAGACATGACATCTCACGTTCGTAACCACCCGGGATGGAGCAACGGCAGCAAGGTGTCGACTTTGCTCGCCATCTTGTCGGCCATGGGACAAGACTGTACCGATGATTTTGAGACGGTCCATTCTCAGCATGCAAAACGACAGCTTGTGGCCTTCAAGATTGGTGTGCTCGAGCAGCCAAATAAAGGTGTGCGCAGCATACGATACCGAACGTGGGAGGAGCTCGAGGCCGCAGGAGTGGTGTGATCCATTCGACACAAGAAATGCGAGGCACCTGCACCGTCCATTCTGCACCTGCACCGTCGCCAACTGAAAGGTGAGGCACTGCGACTCGACCTTGTCAACTCGCCTGCAAATGGCTTGATCTCATCGCGGTCAACACGCGCATCACCGCCCGCGACCCGGCGATGGACTGCATCCACTCGCACAAAGACGAGCTCCTCAGGGCGTGGCTGCGTACTCGAATCATCTCGTCTCCGTGCCTGCAGATGGCGGTTACATGGGCGCAACGACCGGCGCCTAGCCGGCCGACAGCTCGCGGCGGGATACGTGCGGATCTTTACCTTGAAAATGGAAGATATGGGCCGCTTAGAGCCTTTCATTGTAGATCAAAACATGAACCAACATTGTCACACAGGGCATTCAAGGACGGGAAAGGTTGCCACCGCGCACCGAGTCACTGTCGGACACAGCCACGCTGTAAAACGCATGTATCATGCGGGTACACGGTAGGCCGGCGCCTGCTCAAATTGTAAGAGTTCAATGGGCCAGAATCGCAGACCGCATGCATCGTACGGCAGATTCACTCGGGAGTGGCAGAGGAGCGGCGGAGCGGCCGCGAAACGACTTCGCGAGGTCTACCACATCACGATGTGCGCAGCCCTTTTGATGGCTGCAGATGCTCAACTCTTCTTCTTCGTCGTCGAACCCCCAGTCGTCGCCGCTCTGGCCTTCTTCTCTTCGGCCTCCCGCTCGCCTTTGGTTGACATCCGATCCGCCTCCTCGCGCAGCTTCTTCCGCCACTCCGAGTCCTCCATCTTTTCCGTGAGAAGAGACCCGATCCACATTGCCATAAGCATCCAAGTCGCTGTCTTTGCCCAAGCGCTGGAGTCCATGTGCGGGAACATCGCGAAGGTGATTGCCACCGGCATCAGCATCGACTTCAATGGTGGCATCCTTGTCGGCATGAGCGAGCGGATGAACGCTGCCATCCTCGATCGCGGTTGGACGACGAAGAGGCTCGCGGCACGAAAGGGGGACGCGCCCTCTCGCGCTAGTCTCTCGGCAATTCGTCACAACTTTCGGGAAAAGGACACATGTTCACTCAACCTTTCCACGGTGTGTCTGTGTCTCAATAACTCACTCACTCACTCACTCAACTAGGAACCCTAATCATTAATCGCGTACTTCTTGTTAAACGTGAGAACCACGACGCGAGTGTGATCGTAAAATAAGTTTGATCGCCGATCCTCAGCGTATGTGCGTGCAGAAATAATATGATGCACTTAAATGAAGTTTCGTTACAAAGTTGCCGCTGATTTCTATCCGCGGTCTTGGAACTCTCCTTTTTTGGTCGCTCTTTAGACGCAAGCGAGAGACAAACACACAGACCGTCCCCTCGTGAAGTCGGGCCTTTTGCATCGATCTGCTTCCGCCATGCCGTCCGTGGAGGAGCTTGAGAAGGAGGTTGACCGGTGAGCCCATGCCCACGCACCATCTCGCGTGTCTTTCTGGATGTGCTTGCGCTTCACACTGACTCATGTGGAACGCTTCCCGATGATGCGCGCGCAGGCTCCACGACCTGGCTGAAAGCAAGGGCATCAACTCCCGCGGCACCAAAGACATCTTTGGGTGAGTCATCAACGCTAGCAAACGCGACCTCCACGACCTCCGCGAACTCCGCGAACTCCACGAGCGCGCGCGTTGCCACCTGCCCCTCCACGCGCATCGTCCAAAATCCCTCGAGTACCCCCCTACCGCCTCACCCAACTCATTCAAATTCCGTGCCGCATGTGCTCCCTCGCCTGTCGTGTTCGTGCGCGCAGCAATGTCTTCCCGTACCCCGTCAACGCCGAGCACAAGTCCAAGGTCTTCACCACGGTCATCTGGACGTGCAAGCAGCCTCACATGCGCACCTTCTGGGCCGCGTCCTGCGGCTTCTTCGCCACCTTCTTCTCGTGCTTCGCGCCGGCGGCGATCGGCTCGTACATCAAGCGCCCAGCGCCCGAAGGCCTCGACCTCACGGCCGAGGAGCTCGTGCTCGGTGGCAACCTGGCCGTCACCGGCTGCATCCTGATGCGCTTGGTCGCCGGCGTGATGTGTGACCGAATGGGTGCTCGAAAGACCTTTGCTATCTTCTTGGCCGTCGGCTGCCCGGGCATGATCCTCATGATGTGTGCAACGACCCCGGGGCATTTCATCGGCGCACGCCTCCTCATCGGCCTCTCGCTCGCGACCTTCGTGCCCTGTCAAGTGTGGGTCACCCAGTTCTTTGACAAGAAAGTGGTCGGCGGCGCCACCTCCACCGCCGCCGGCTGGGGCAACGCGGGCGGTGGCTTCACGCTGCTCATCATGGGCCAGCTCATGCTCTTCCTCCGCGACAGCACGGGCGACATCAGCCTCTCGTGGCGCGTCTGCTTCATCCTCCCCCTCGTCATGCATATTCTCTCGATTATCTTCATCATGTGTTGCCGCGACCTTCCGGACGGCTCATACAAGGACCTAGAGACCTCGGGCGCGAAGCAAAAGGCCAAGGGCAAGTTAGGTGGCGACGTGGCCATCATCGGCTTCACCAACGTGAACGCGTGGATCATGTGCATGACCTACGGCCTGTGCTTCGGCATCGAGCTCACCATGAACAACCGCCTGACCGACTACTTTGAGAACTACTTTGGTCTCCCGAACGAGCAGGCCGGCCCGCTCGGCGCCACCTTCTCGCTCATGAACCTCTTCGCGCGCTCGTGGGGCGGCCTCCTGTCCGACTGGTGTGCGGCTCGCTGGGGCCTGCGTGGCCGCCTCTGGGCCATGTGGATCATGCAGGTCTGCGAGGGCCTTATGTGCATCGCCACGGGCGCCGTCACCATGAATTACGATGGACCGCACATGCCCAAATACAACCCCATCAAAGACGGACTCCCAACTTCGGTTGGGAAGATCGTCAACGGGACCTGGGACGCGCCGGACTGGGCGGGCTACTCGACCACCTTCACCTTTGCGAACCGCAAGGTGGCGCCCTGCGACTCTGACTTGGTCAAGTCGCCCTCGCACGGCTGGGTCGGCGACGTGTGGACGCCGATGCCCATCCCGGTCAACACGTTCATCACCGTCCGCGACCCGGCGATGAACTGCATCCACTCGCACAAGGACGAGCTCCTCGGGGCAACGCTCGCGTGCGTGATTATCTTCTCCATCTTTGTGCAAATGGCAGAGGGCCTGCACTACGGCGTCGTGCCGTACATCTCGCGCCCAGCGCTTGGCGTCGTCTCGGGCATCATCGGCGCCGGTGGCAACGTCGGCGCGGTCTACTCGGGGCTGGCCATCATCCCGGCCAAGACGCGTTACGACGAGGGCTTCATCCGGCTCGGATGGATTGTCATCGTCACATCTGTCTCCATGTTCTTCCTCTATTTCCCCGAAGAGGGCGGCATGGTCCTCCCCAAGGGGCTCCCTTACGATCCCCAGCTCGTCAAGCCCAAAGCGGGCGCCAAGGGTTCTGACGAGCTCGACTTCAATGCCCCGAAGGAGGGGACGACCAAGGTGGTGACCGTCACTATTGAGGGAGTACCAACAAGCACGAGGACGGCTTCGACGGCTTGATCACGTTTGCAATACAATCTGAACGGCGCACAAGGCGCCTACGCATATCTCGCGCGGATGGCGCAGTAAAGATGGCGCAGTGAGGGGGTACTCTGGCCAAATGACTCTGGCATGAAGCGCATATGGGCGCGTGAGGAACATATGGAATCCGAGATGCACATGGTCGGAAGAAGTGACCTGCGGGATGGGAATTATGACGGCACCCGGCGTCTTCACACGGCTTATGTCTTCGATAGGGTCCCAGAAGGCAGGCGGCTCGGGCAGTGCAACGTGAAGAGTAGATGGGCGGGGTGACTGAGAAACCTCTGCTCTCTCAGCTGCTCAGCCGACTGCCCGGGGGGGGGGGGGGGGGGGGGGTGCGGGGGTCGGGGGGACCGCCTACGTGAAGGCCTTTGAGCTATGTCGAGCGCGCTCAAGAAGGCGACCCGTGGCCCCGCGCGGCCGGCGGCACGGCCGACCGGGGGCGCCGCACCGTGCCTCCGTCGGGCGGCGAGCCGGGAGACGGCCGGGCTAGGAGACCGGGCGGCCGCCGGGACGCGGGACTCGACCGGGACCGCCCCATTGTAAATTAAATTGTGTTCTTTGTTCGAGGTGACCACTTAACGACGTGCCAGATTATCGCACCCATCCCCGATAGTTCAGTAGATACCGTGGAGCTTGGATCGCTAGTGTGGACCGCTCAACCGGCCTCCTTAAGCGCGTTCCTCGCGCTCGCCGGGACGCCGCTTACGCCACACGCGGCAGAGCGTGCGCGCGCGCCTGACACCTCGCCGGCCCCGCCGCTCATACAACGCGGCTATATGTCAACATGCGGATGCGCTTGCTGTGTTGCTGCTCATGTTGATGCGGCAGCGGGCGTGTGGGTGTGCGGTCACTGCGGATCGTCTGGCACAACGCCCTTCGGTCACTGCAGATCGTCTGGTACGATGCCCTTGACGTGATCGTCGGTCACGTCATGGCCTGCGGCCCCGGCCGCGCCCGCCGCGCCGTGGAACATCTTCTTCTTCCACTCATTGATGTCGAAGTAGATGTACTGGCCCCTTTGGGTCTCGTCTGCGCCCTGGCGGCTCGCCTTGGTGAACCAGAGCTTGAGGTCCTTGTGGTAACGCCAGTCGCGGTTGTACAGTTCGGTGGCCGCGTACGCCTGGAGTGTATCGCGCGGCATGTTGTAGAAGATGTAGAAGAGCGTCTCGAGCTGGAACTTGGAGAAGTGCCCTGTCTTGAGCGCTGGCGGCTGCATGTAGTAGCACTGCGGGAGCGAGTACTCGGGGTCGCGCTGTGCCGGGCTGTCGGCCCATGGCGAGGCGAAGGTGGCGTAGAGGCACTCTGATGAGTTGAGGTTGAGGCCGAGGGTGGTGAGGTCGGTGCCGAGCGCGAGCGTGTTCAGGTCCTGGTCCGTCATGCGTATCACGGATAGCAACCCCATCAGTCCGTACCGATCCGTGCCGCCGCGCGCGCCCAGGTCGGACGACAACGACGGCAAGGAACGCTGCACCCCCCCACCGCCACCGAGCGCGCCCGGGGCGAAGCCGAAGCCGCCGCCCACGGGGCCGCCGAGCCCGCCGCCGCCATCGCTGCTCGCGGGCGCTGCGCCCGGCAGCGCCGGAAAGTCCTCGCTCTGGATGGCGAATTCAGAGGCAGAGGGCGGCGGTGCCACGCCGATTGCGGCCTGCATGCTCGGCACGCCACCGACCTGCTGCGCACGGAACTGCTGCATGCTCGCACTTGTGGTGGCGGACGAGCGCGGCCCGAGTGAAGGGAAGTCGCTGATGTCGAACGAGGGTGACGCGCGCACGCCGCCCATCGCAGCACCGCCGAGGTCACCTGCGCCCATCCCCGCGCCCATCCCCAGCCCCCCGAGGCCGGGCTGCAGCCCCGGCTGGTGGAGGCCCGAGAGCGTGGAGGACATGCCGAGCGGTTGGTGGGGCGGGAGCCCAAGGCTTTGCGCCTTGTTGATCATCGCCAGGATCTCGCCCGACGGGTTGTAGCTCGTCTGCGCCGGCTGCATCGCACCGAAGCTGTTGTTGCCGAGGCGCGAGCCACCGAGGCCACCCGTCTGCGGCGACGCGCCGCCGCTAAGGCTGAGGCCCGAGGTGGGCGTGGGCACGCTGCCCAGCCCGGACATACTGCGCGAGCCGACGCCCATGCTGCCCAAGCCGCTCAAGCTGCTGCCACCACCGCTGCTGCCAAAGCTGTTGTTGCCCATGCGGAAGGTGCTGGATGCCGCGCTGGGCATGCCGCCGAAACCCATTGACGACTGCATCTGCGCGCGAACGAGTGCGGCGACAGCAGAGGGCCGTAAGCGATGTGCGCCCGGCCAGGCGCGCTCGGCGCGCAGGCGGCAGAGCACCGCAGGGCAACAAATCGGGGCAGAATGGCTTATTGTTCGTCAGCAGGCAGCAGGAACGCTGTCGAGCTGGGCGCAGCGCGTGCCTGCTGCTGCTGTTGCGCCTGCTGCTGCTGAAGCTGCAACAACTGCTGCGCGTGCTGGACCTGCTGGACCTGTTGGTATAGTTGCTGCTGCTGCTGCTGGTCGTACATGGCGGAGACGAGTTTGCCTCCGCGGATGTAAGTTTGCCGCCGTTTCGGGCACTTCCCACAAAGGAACACCCCGAAGAAGAAGAAGAAGAATGCCTCCGGGAATCCCTACGTTTCGATCTCTAGATTCCTCATGAGTTTTGAGGCACGATGACCGACGGCGCGAATGGCAACCTCACCGTCGAGAAGCTTCGGCGTCTGCGCGAGCAGCAGGTCGCCGGCGTGCGTCGCTACGACCTCGCGCTTGACCACTCGCCCGTCGACGAGGAGACGAGCTCCAATGCGGGTGGGCAGCTCGTGCAGGACTTCCGGGAGCGCCTGTCCGTGCGCGAGCGGCTTGTCTTGGGCGCGTGCTGCACCTTATGGATCGGCTGCATCGTCATCGGGACTGCCCTCGCTCCACCGCCCCAAATCCATGGTGTTAACCATGCTCGTGGTAACCTTGCGGCAAGGTTCCGACCGCCTCCGCCGCCGCCACCGCTGACGCGAAACGATACACCGCGCGCATTATGGAGCTCACTCAGCAGCGGCTCCCGGCTGTCCGCCGTCGAGTTGAATCACCGATGGGCCAACGGGACGGCCCCATCCGTGCCGCAAGAAGTGCGCAGTGCGGTGGTGGCGAGCGACGATGTACCGCTGGTGCTTGCGTGGTGGATGTCACAGGCCCCAGCTGGCGGGCACCTTCCAGGAGCAGCAGCAGGAGCGGCAGCAGTACCGTAGAGGCAGCTGCGCCTGCGTGTATGTGGCAGCTGCTAGAGTACTGATGATGCATGGGCAGCTCCACTGGTTTACGTCAATGTGTGCATGCACAGGAAGGCAAGGCAAGGCAACGCAAGTGCTATACGTTGAACGTTCGTAGAGTTCAGAGTGTCACCTATGAATAGGTACGTAAAGCTGAACTCAGCCGATTTTTACGGTAGTGGGGACGTGTGACGGTGTGAGGAGCGAGGGGAACGCGAGTTTTTTTTTGACATGCCTAACGTGTGCGTCAATTGCATGCGTCAATCAGCCCACATTTTCAATTCAATGGTGGCGTGTCCTGGGGGCGCCGTCGCGTCGGCCGTGGTGACGCTCTCGATTGGAAGCCGCCCGTTTGTCGGAATCACCCTTCCATTCATGAAGGCATACGCCGAACGCATTGGTGCCGCTTTCCACGTCGTCAATCAGCGTGAGCACGAGGCACTGCAGACCGCTGGTACGGCCTACTCCAGCAGCACGTCGTCTGCTGCGTCACGCTTTCTCAAGCTGCCGCTGCTCGAGTACTTTTTGAAGCGTTACGAGCGCATCCTCTTCCTCGACGACGACATTCTTGTGAGCGCGAACATGCCAGACCTTTTCGCGGCAGTGCCGTGCGACGCCATAGGCGCGACCGTTGAGCGGCACAAGCCGGTCGGCTGGCACGCGACACAGTGGACATCAGCGTGCGATCTGTATGGCATGAATCATGCCTGTGAGCCAAAGCGCTGGCAAATCTGGAACTCGGGCGTCATGTTGCTCTCACGCGCCGTGCACGCACCGCTGCTTGCTGCTGGCTGGAAGCGCGACGCACATCGTCTGAGCTGCCGCGTGCTCTGCGACCAGCTCTATCTCAACGCACTCTTCAAACGTGCTGGCGCACGCGTGTGCGATCTGGGTGCCGCATTCAATTTTGTTGGAAGCGAGCTGCGCCGGGCGCTCGTCGTTGGCGGCGGCTCCGAGGCTGCAGGCGTGGCCATCGGTCGCAGGCGCGCCGCAGTCTCGGCTGCATGCATGCTGCATCTGACGCGCAAGGTGCCCAAGCTGTACACGGCTGACTGGGTTGCCCGCCGCTCGCTCTCGCGTTCCGCCGACGTGCTGCAGTGCGACGCGAATGCGAGCCACGCACGAAGGAGCACGCACGAGACAGCAGGACGACAGCGGCGCGCTCTGCTCACCTCGCTGCCCAAGCCAATGCCTGCTGGCAAGTACGACATCGGCACGGTTCTGTGCCAGGGGCAGCCCTCGACGTGCCGGCTGCAGCCCTGGGTGACCGAGAACGGCAAGGTGAGCCCGCCGTTCGATCGTCGTTGATGACCCTCCGGCGCCTATACCTCAAAACGATCAACGCGCGCGCGCGGCGTCGACGGGACGCGACGCGAGGACCCCGGACCCCGCAGGCACGCGCGAAGATCAAGATCATGCCCCCGCACGTAGCTGCGCGTCGGTGTGTCGGTAAGAAACGTATAAGAAACGTTGGTACGTTGCGTGCACGATGCGGCGTGTGAATGGAACAATTTGTGGAATGGAACCGAACCGGGGGCATTAAAGCGGTTCCACCGTCCTCATAAAAAAATTCCTCTCCGGACCGCGTGCAAATGTCTAACGTCGGCGCGTCGAAGGCGCGAGATGAACAAAGAACACGCCGAACCGTTGTCGCAGCTACTCGCGACGCATTGCGGTCGACACGGTAGTCGCTAGTCGGTCGGTTTTATTGCGCATGCTCTTGCACCAAGATGTGCAGCATGTCTCTCGTGATCGGCGATCGATCAAGCGGGCAGGCGCCTCTGGCATCGAGCTCGCGCGAGATGCAGCCGAAGCAAAACTCGTGACCGCAGCCGCGCACGCGAGTGCGCCTCCACATTGGCTGTGCGGCACAGATGCAGCAGCTCTCGCCCTCGTCGACACAATCGACCGGCTGCTCAGGGGCGGTGCGTCCATTGTATGGAAGCTCGGACCAGCGCATGCCGCGTGGCATTCCCGTGGTTCCACGATCAAAGAGCCAGTAGTGCCCATTGTTGGGCGCCATCGCACACAGTTGGCAAGGCCGGAGCACGTGGTAGCCGACTGCGCCGCCACAGTTGCGACAGTGAACGTTTATGGCAAAGCAGTTGCACGTTGGAAGGGGTGTTTGCTGGGTGCTCTCGCTCAGCGCCTCTGTGGGAATGTCCGTTGAGAACAGCGACGAGCTTGGGTCAGCCACGAGCACGACCTTGACGCCGCGCTCTGAGAGAGTCGTGCCGCATTCGGAGCAAGCGAGCGAGATGACAGCGGGATCCTCGTCGCTCTCCTCATCGTCGCTTTCCTCATCGTCAACACTGCTCGAAATGTTGTCGTCTTCACCAACTGATCGGGCGCGTTCGGCCGCCGAGACGACGAACTCGTCGAGTGGCATATGTTCACGCACCTGGAGGGCAAACGGGAGCGGTCTCTTGTGAGCAAGTCAAGTTGACTTGTGAGCCGCGACCGCTCTGGGGTGAGGATCGTCTCTTTTCGGCGATTCCCCCCGTAAAATCCATTCACAGTTCAAGAAAACCCGATGTATGCGAGCACTCTTATTGACGCTCGTCCTGACCTTCGTCGCCGTCGCAGCGACGAATCAATCCACCCTTGGTGACGTCAATGGCGATGGGCAGGATGAGGTCTCCGAGGAGGAAGAGGTCAAACTTGGCGAGCACCTCATCATTGTTTCCTACAGCCTCGTCGGCCTAATCGGTATCGCCATCTGGGCAGAGCGCCGGCACATCCCCTCTTCGGTCGCGGCCATCGTTGTCGGCAGCACGCTCGGGCTCGTGATGCGTCTCGCGGGCGAGAATAGCGCACCGAAGACGAGCGCAATCCACCTCCTTGAGTACTTCAACGAGGAGTTTTTTCTCTATTTTCTGCTGCCGCCCATCATCTTCGAGGCGGGTTTCTCGCTGTCGCGCCACCACTTTTTCCACAACCTGGCCACCATCCTTATCTTTGCCGTGGTCGGCACGATCCTGACCATGCTGCTCATCGGCTGCGCCGCGCAGGCCGCCGGCGCCGCTGGATGGTTCCGATCGGGCACAGCCGATGCGCTCGATTTTTCCAACCCGAAGGACGCGTTCCTCTTCGGAGCTCTCATCTCCGCGACCGACCCGGTCGCCACGCTCTCGATCATGGGCGCCTTCAACGTGGAACCGCTCATGTACACGCTGGTCGCGGGCGAGAGCGTGCTCAACGACGCGGTGGCGATCGTGCTCGTGCGCATCTTGGACGAGCTGGGTCCCGAGGCGTTCTCGAGCCCTTCCGCGCTCCTCGTCGGGCTGTACATGTTTGTGGTCGTCTCACTCGGCTCGCTGCTGACGGGCATCACCATCGCCGCGAGCTCAGCGCTGCTGCTCAAGCGCGTCGACCTCTCGCACCACGCGAGCCTCGAGCTCGCACTGCTGCTGCTCATCGGATACGCGGCGTATCCAACGGCCGAGGCGCTACACTGCTCGGGCATCCTCGCCCTATTTGCATGTGCCGTCTTCATGGGCCAATATCACGTGCACACGCTCTCGGCCGAGACGGCCGCCGCTGTCGGGCTCGTGCTCAAGGCCCTCGCACACCTGGCCGAAACGTTCGTGTTCATGTACATGGGTTTGGACCTCGTGGCAAAACGCGGCGCTGTGGACGACCTCTTCGACGAAGACCATGGGCTCGCGGGAGTGGACGAGAGTCGCTCGACGCGCCACTTCGTGGCCTTTGCGGTCGTGGTCGTGCCAGCCGCGCGCGCCGTGGTCGTGCCGCCGCTCGTATGCTTCGCTAACTTGTGGCGCGGGCGCAAGCGCAGCCTCAGCCTGAACGAAACGATCTTCCTTGTTTTCGCTGGCCTCCGTGGTGCCATCGCCTTTGCGCTCGCACGCAACGCCGCCTCTGCGCACGGGCGCACGCTCATCGCCGCGACGACCGCCGTCATCGTCTTCACGACCTTCGTCCTCGGCGGTCTCACACGCCCCATGCTCGGCTGGCTCGGCATGATCTCGCCCGAACCTCGCGACGGCGAGGAGGCGAGCGGAGCCAACTCTGAGCGGCGCACCCGGCGCGACGATGGCGGCGAGTTCGGGCGCCGGTGGGAGCGACTGGACGCGAGGGTCTTCCAGCCGCTTTTTGGTGCGCCCGCGGGGGCGCTGCAACGGCTCCACAAACTGCCGATGGAGATGCAGCCAGGCCTGCGACGTGCGGCCGATGGCGCCATTTTGCCACCCCGCAACGATGGCGACGAGCGAGAGATGAGGATCGAGCTCGAGCCGCTCTCGGCGCATGGGCCCGACGGCGAAGAAGCAACGGAGAGAACATAAAATCGTGGTTCACCAGGGAATAGGCAACTTTAATGCACAAATCGCGTGGCGGAGGCCGGGCCGTGGTGGGCTGCCTCGAGGACCCGACACTGCGAAACGGGATCCGTGGCGAGCTCCGCGCGCGTGACATGCGACCGTCATACGCCCGGATCGGCATGCGATAAAAAGCTTTTAGTACGTCGTTTAACGGCGAGGCTTCCCCTCCTATATTCATAAATATTCAGAGCAGTTGTACAACTTGCATCTTCTTGCATCGCCGCTAACGTTCGCGATCAATCGAGCTCCTCGATCACGACGCCATCTTCGGCGGCTTCCACAGTGATCGGATCACCCATGCCCCCAGCACTCGCGCTCAGGGAGGTGGGCGGGTGGGGCGTGGGGCTATGCGCGGGGTGGCCAAAGAAGTCACTCATCGTCATCTGCCGGCGCTTATTGTCGCCCACGACGTCGCCAAACGGCCGCTTATGCTTCTTGCCATGCTGAACTGTGACCTGCCGCAGCGGCGGAGCCGCTTTGCTAGGTGCGGTAGCACCTGCGGCCGCCGTCGGCGTGCTTGAGCCATTTTCGGGCGTGGGCTGCGCGGCGGCGCCGGCGGCGCTGCCGCAGCAGACGTGTCCCTTCTTCTGCAGACCGCAACGCCCGCATCGATACCCTTGCATTGGCTGCGGCGCGGCCTGCTGGGGTCGTGGCGTTGGCAAGGCCTGCTGCTGAGCCTGCTGAGCCTGCTGCTGTTGCGACCGCTGCTGCGCCAGCTGCTGAGCCTGCTGCTGCGCCTGCTGCTGCGCCTGGGCCCGGCGCGCTTGCTGCTGCTGCGCGGCCTCGCGGGCAGCGGCCTCGCGCGCCTCCTGCGACTCGCGAGCCGCTTGCACACGGCGGGCACGCTGCTCAGCATCGTGCTGCGCCGCGCGCTCGGCTGCGGCGCGCTGCGCATGCTCTAGGCGTGCGGCTTCTCTCTGAGCCTGCTGCTGTTGCGCCTGCTGCTGCGCCCGCTGCTGCGCCTGCTGCTGCGCCTGCTGCTGCGCCTGCTGCTGCGCCTGCTGCTGCGCCTGCTGCTGCGCCTGCTGCTGCGCCTGCTGCTGCGCCTGCTGCTGCGCCTGCTGCTGCGCCTGCTGCTG
>Ga0210242_100074_pt1 | contig 68150 bp, 48 predicted proteins | sample ChrtobMeP5a_16mM_FD_155445 | JGI IMG/M metagenome (GOLD analysis project Ga0210242, IMG submission 155445) | Chrysochromulina tobin associated microbial communities from unialgal haptophyte culture, Seattle, Washington, United States - P5a_16mM | ecosystem: Host-associated > Algae > Haptophytes >... | reverse complement strand
CCCATGCCGCCGCCCATGCCGCTGCCGCCCATGCCGCCGCCGCCCATGCCGCCTCCGCCCATGCCGCCGCCGCCCATTCCGCCTCCGCCCATGTTGTACATAGGTTTTTTGCCGTCGCGAGTGCGAGTGCGAGCTGATAGAAGTGCGTGTATCCAACCCGCAAAAGAGAGGAGCGCCCGATGCAGCGCCTCGAGCTGCCGTGCCTCTTTGGGTTTCCGCAAATCTCGCGGCGATCGTGCACGCAACTTTGCGATATTGCGTGTTCACGCGCGGGAGCGCCGCCCCCGCCATGGTGAGGTCGAGCCCTGCCACGCTGGTGGACGCTCTACGCATCATCGAGGAGCTTCGAATTGGTCTGGGAACGCTCGGGGAGAGCACAGTTGTCTCCGTTTCGATCGTTGTCGAATTGCTGGCGACCGTGAGCAACGTGATCCAGAGCCTGCTGCCGCAGCAAGTCGCGCACGAGCAGCGGCAGCAGCTTCCGCAGCACGAGCAGCAGCTCCAGCGCGCGGCGAGCGTCGCGGAGGAGCAGTGCGCGCTTCTGCGTGCGCAGCTTTCCGCCGAGAGGGTGGCCCGTGAGAAGGAAAAGGAGAGGTATGAGAAACAGCTCGAGAAGCAGCGGCTCGAGCTCATCGCGATGGACTCGCGGCTCGTTCTCGCCGACGGTCGCGGGCGGTTGTCGCCGCCCAAACTTCGTAACAGCCTCTTCGGATGCGGTTCTGGCAGTGGCGGCCGCGGCGGCGCCAGCGGTGGTAGTGGCCGTTGCAGCAGCGGCGGCGGCGGCGGCGGGCGCTCGCACGGGTCTTGCCAGGTGCCACCGCCGAGCTTTGCCGAAACACTCCGGTCCTCCGAGGAGCCGCGCCCACCTCCCAAGGCGGCACCACGCCGCGCTTCGCTCGCTCAGCACTTCAACTCGAGCGCGCGCGCGCGTGCGATCGACTTCTTGCGCGACGTGGACACGGACGGCGACGGCGTGATCTCCGCTCGGGAGCTCAAGAGCGCCCTCAAGGCGTCGGGCATGTCGGACGAGGAGACGGCGGCCACGTTTGCGGACGTCGGCACAGACGGCAACGGCCCGATCGACCTGCGCGAGCTCAAGCGGATGCTGCGGAGATCTCGATCGCAATCTCCGAACTTGGCACAAAGGGAGGCGGAGAAGGCGAAGGGGGAGGTAGAGGTGGAGGTGGAGGTGGAGGAGGTGGAGGCGGCGGACGCACTCGACGCCTCCCCCTCGTTGGTGGTGGGTACCTGGTCAACCAACACCACCGCCGCTCTGCGGCATTCACACGACGGCACTGCTGACGCCACCGCCGCTGCCGCCTCCGCCGCCGCTGCCGCAGCCACCTCCGCGCCATCACCGCCTACCCTCGAGTCGCCGCCGCCGCCGCCGCCGCCGCCGCCGCCGCCGCCGCCGCCGCCGCCGCCGCCGCCGCCGCCGCCGCCGCCGCCGCCGCCGCCGCACCAGGCGCTGGAGCACGTGCCTGAGGCGTCGCTGCTGCGCGCCTCCTCGGCTGACCAACCACCCTCACTCGACGCCGCCTATCCCCACAGCAACAGCGTCTTTCTCCGAAGCTGCGAAGAGAGCTGTGGGGAGATCGAGGGGCAGGGGGCCAGCCACCACGGCGCCACCCTGCACGCGAGCACGCCCGGGCCAGCGGCGGCCGTCGCCAGTCCGGCCGCCGCCCTCGCCAATGGCACGGCCATTCACACCGCCAACGGCATTCACACCGCCCTCGCCAATGGCACGGCCATTCACACCGCCAACGGCATTCACACCGCCCTCGCCAATGGCACGACCACGCCCGCGCGCGCCGCAGCTCAGCACGGCACGAGTAGCGCACGTACCCGCTCCGCCAGCGCCAGCGCCTCCGCCTCCGCCTCCGGCTCAGTCGACAGCCGTGGCACGCTCCCGACTCGAGATCATGGGCGCTGCTCGGGAGGCGCACACGGCGGCGCCAAAAGTCGCGCCGCTTTTGGCGCCGCTTTTGGCGTCGCAGCAGCGGCGGCCCCACCGGCTATGCTAACGTCGGTTTCATTTCTCCCGCCGCCTACCCGTCGACTCTCTTCAGTCATCTCCTTTGCTGATGGCATCTCATTCGTCGACTCGCTACGTAGCGCAGCGCCGCCGCCCGAGCCGCGGGCCGGTGCGTCACCGGGACGGCGCGCCTCGCTCGCGCAACAGTTTGGCGACGGCCGCGTACGTGCCATCGACATCATGCGCGACGTGGACACGGACGGCGACGGCGTGATCTCCGCTCGGGAGCTCAAGAGTGCCCTCAAGGCGTCGGGCATGTCGGACGAGGAGACGGCGGCCACGTTTGCGGACGTCGGCACAGACGGCAACGGCCCAATCGACCTGCGCGAGCTCAAGCGGATGCTGCGCGCCTCTTCTTCTCCGCCCAGGCGCTCACCACGGCGCGCCTCGTCTTCTCCGCCCAGGCGCTCACCATGGCGCTGGTCACAGCCTTCGCCTCCACGCTCACCTCAGCGCACCCGGCCACCACCGCCGCCGCCACGGCCGCCTGCCGCCGCCGCCGCCGCCTCCGCTGCCGTCTCCGCCGCCGCGCCGCCACCGCCCGTGCCGCCCCCGATTGGACTCGACGGTCAGAGCAGTAACGGTCAGAGCGGTTACGGTCAGAGCGGTTACGGTCAGAGCGGTTACGGTCAGAGCGGCCAGTGCGCTGCCCTGAGCGGTTACGGTCAGAGCGGTTACGGTCAGAGCGGCCAGTGCGCTGCCCTGACGACCACCGCCACGACGATGGCGGCGGAGACGAGCGCGATGAGCGCCATGATGAGCGCGCCGGCGCTTCTGACGCCTCCTCCTCCAGCGGGTGAGTGGTCGGCGTTGCAGGCGTTGCAGGAGCGCCTCCGAGTGCATGCGCAGCAGCAACGGGAGGCCTCGGGCGCGGCAGCCAAGGGCTTCACCACCGCCTTCGGCGCGGACTTGGGCGCTGCCCCGAGCGCCGTGTCGGGTGCCGCGCCAGACGTTGCGTCGAGCGCCGTCTCGAGCGCCGTGTCGAACGGCGCCCATTCGCTTGGCGTGTGCCGCCAGCAAGGCATGGCAAGCCAGCTGGGAACGGCGCCGCCGCTAAGGCAGCTACCCATCCCGGACACTTCGTCCGTGTGGGGCCGGATTGCATGGGAGATGGGGCCAGCTCTCGAGCGAGCCCGCACGGCCAGCATCGGGGCGGCGCCAGCCGGAGCAGGGCCTTAGCCGCGCCCTGATGAGGGAGGCAATCAGAGGTCATCAGGGTGAGGAGCACCAGGACCTTAGCCGCGCCCTGATGAGAGAGGCAGTCAGAGGTCATCAGGGTGAGGAGCACCAGGACCTTAGCCGCGCCCTGATGAGGGAGGCAATCAGAGGTCATCAGGGTGAGGAGCACCAGGACCTTAGCCGCGCCTCATGTGAAGGCCCTCGTGCGCCTCTACACAATCTCTCAATACTCAAAGGCTCAGCGCTCCCATCAGCCATGATCAGATCGACCAGAATGCTGCCAGTCCCAGTCGCCTACCGTACGCGCGCGTGGCCGCCTTTTACGAGCGTGCTCCGTTCATGACGTGACGAGGGATGCCCGTGCGGTCGTCAACACAGCCTCACAGGTGACCTGCGCTCGAGTGCTGTGTCTCGAGTCACTATTAAAAATACATGCAAACTGAGAATGAGAGATCTACTGCACCTATAGTGCGTGTGCCGATCATTCGCCCGGTCGCGAGATCATAATATTATACGTTTCGACTACTGTACTTCTCCAAGAAAGCAAGATATAACTAGGTCCCGCCATCCCCGTCTCGGCTCGTCATCTCAGCGAGCGGCTGCCTCCGCGGGGTGCACGGAATTTTCGGCCGCACGCGTCATTCGTGCGAGAGGGGGCGGCGTCGGCGCGTGTGCGGACGCCACGGCCGCCAAGAGCAGAATCACAGGTCGCTGATCGCATCGCAGCACTGCGTGTAGCGGAAGCATATTGTATAGCAGCCGAGGGCGAGCACGCAGCCCGAAAACACAAAGAGTAGCGTGGACTCAAGGGTGGAGATGCCGTATGCCCAGCCAAAGAGCCGACGCCACGTGCGCACGAGTATGCCCGGCGGGTCGACGTCCTCGCGCCGAAAGTGCGCCGAGAAGAGCACGTGCAACTTTTCTTGGTCAAATTGCGAAAGATCGACCGTCTTGACCTCGAGACCTTGGGTATCGTAGACGTGCAGCACAGGCCGCTCATGCAGCTTCCAATTCACTGTGACGTCGGGGTACTGGTCCACGCCGCCCGGCCGCCGCAGGAATGCCTTGACCTGTGGCAGCCGGTTGAGCGTTCACCTCGGGCAGGAAATGACGACGCCTCGGTGCCCCAGCGCGGTGACATTGGCGCTGCCGATTTTACGCTCGATCGGCTCGGCGGACTCGGTCAATGGCATCGGGATCGCGATCGCGCTGCGGCTCGCAGCGAGCAAGAGGACCGCGCGAGTAAGGGCCGCCATCGCAATTGGTGAGAAGACGAGGGTGTGCCCGTCACGGCGCTTTTCGAGAGAGGGAGTTGTCTACTATAGTTGTCTACTTCCCGGATGCGCATCTCTCGCGCTCGCGCGCACAGCGCCTCAGTTACGACCTCAGCTGTGTGCATCACGCGAGCTTGGGTTGCGCGCCGGTGTCGCCGCCCGTGACGGCGGCCTCGTCGGCGCTCACCTCTCCATGGGCGTCCTCGGCTGGCGCGCTCTCGAGCAGCGTACTCATCGCCTCGGGCAGGTGGAGGGGTTCCGGCTTGAGGTGGCGCCGATGCACGGCGATGAAAGCATCCATCTGGGGCTGGAGCGTGCGTAGCATGTCGGCGTTGAGGCTGAGCGCCGCCTGCACGGCGTCATGCGCGTTCATCACGATCGAGAACGCCTGCGGGCCGAGCAGCCTCTTCATTTCCGCATCCGCCGACCCAGTGAGCCCGAGAAGTTGCAACGCCTGCACTGCGGCCTTCTGGCACTCGGGCGAGAAGGTCTCGCGACTGAGGAGGGTGCAGAGCCAGGGCACGAGCTCGAGCTCGACACACGCGCGCTCGCGACGCTCAGTGGGGAGTGAGGCGACGAGTTGCCCAAGAGCGCGCGCCGCAGACGCTTGCATATGGAGGGGCGGCGCTCTCTTCGGGTCGGTCGCGTCGATGAGCACGTGGATCAGGTGGCGTAGCAGCGACTCCTCGAGCTGCTCGGTCGCGAGGAGCACCGAGAAGAGCTGCCCCGCCTCATACAGCAGCTGCAGGTTGAACGAGTTGAGCAGCCCCACCGCCGCCTCGCAATAGCCCTCGTGCAGCACCGGCTGCGGGTGGCCCTCTTCGTCCTTGCGGTAGAGCTGGGAAGTGGGCAGCACCTTGAGGAGTGTGCGCAGGCCAGCGCACGCGAGCCGCTGCGCGTGCGCCGACTCGATGCGCAGCAGCCGCAGCAGCGCGCGGTGCACCTCGGTCGAGAAGCGGGGGTTGCCCCGTCCGATCGTGACGAGCAGGTCGCGCGCGTCCTCGAGCAGTGCCTCCGACTTGCTCGCGCGCATGAAGGCCTCGATCGCTTCGATGCCATCCCCGTCGCACACAATCTCCTTGTAGTGCCGGCCCGCGTTCGCGACCGCCATGAGCAACCGCATCGCCTCGTGCTTGTCGTGCTCGGGCAGCTGCGGCAACGAGAGTATCTCGACCACCGTCGCGACGCCGCCAACTTCGACAAACTCGGCGAGGTAGCGCTGACCACTCGAGGCGGCAACGAAGACGGCGATCGCCTGCAGCTGCAGCGCCACGGAGTGGCCCAGCGCGTAGGAGAGTCGCAGCCACGCCGAGATGCGAGTGAGCACCAGGCTCGCGCCATTCTCCAGCTCGTCCTCGAGCTGAGGGCCGGTCATGTCGGCACAGCGCGCGACAAACTCCTCGAGCTGCTTGGTGCGCGAGGCGCGCGTGCCCGTGTCCCACCGGCGCAGAAAGGCGTTCAGCTGCTTGGCTGCCGGCATCCTGTGGACCTGAAACAGCGATAACAAGGAGACTGAAGGATCGACTGAAGACACTGAAGCCCTGAACTGCTGACTGCAAGCAGGTCCTCTGGTGTGAAACAGTGGAAACTGGAAAGAGGGAAACACAAGGATGACTGTGACAGGCTGACAGCGCTCATGCCGGCGTTTTTAAATAGTAACAGCAACAAATGTGAGCCTCCTCGCCAACGAAATCATCATCAATAATCATCTAACATAAATATACGCTCGTTTACGCTCGTTGGCACAGCCGGCGAGATCTCAGATCAGACCTCCGTAGTTCGACCCACATCCACACATGTCAGGCAAGAAGTACCAGCGTATACCAGCATGCACCTCACTCTAGCGACGAGTTCACCACGCTGTTGCAGCATGAGGGCCATCAGCTGCCTTTCTTGGTGAGATCGTCGAGCGCGCGCAGGTGGCGCCTCTGCTTGAGCACCTGCTTGGCGATGCGGAAGAGCTGTACGAGCAGGAAGAGTACAACGCCCGAGCTCGCGTACATCCATCCTTTTTTGGTCTGCACGGTATTGAGGGTGATCACGCGCCCGAAGGAGAGCAGCGACTCCTCGAGAAGGTCCTTCTCGGCGGCGATGCGGATGTCGGGCAGGTTGTTGGACATGTGCATGACTGTGTTCTCGCCCTCGACGCCGTCGATGAAGGCCATCCGAGCGGGGCGGACACGGTGCCACGCCTTCTTGATCGGCACTACGGTGAACCTGCGGCGTGGCGCAGATAGCAGTCGTGAGTGTGCCGGAGGCGCGGCGAGGTGGCGTGGATGGGGTGGAGGTATGACGCGTGGCCGTGTGGCGGCGTGGCGGCACCCGCGCGGCAGTCGCGGCGGCTAGCGTGGCCGTGTGGCGGCGTGGGCGGCAGCCGCGCGGCGGCGTGGCGGCGAGGTGGCACCTCTCTCATCAGCAGCGGCGGAGGCCTGACACAGCAGCAGGGGCAGAGGCCTGACACAGCGGCAGCGGCAGCGACAGAGGCCTGGCACAACAATCGCGCCATGGCACGCAACGGAGGCCATCGGCGCCGGCGCGTGTGGTGATGCGGGTCGGCGGCGGCTCACTCGTGCACATGGGACTCGCCGTGGTTGAGGTAGTCGAGCGTGAAATTGTTGGCGCCTGCGACCACTCGGAACTTGTCGCTTTTCCAATTGTCGTCATTGATGACGAGGCTGTACGCGTCACCCTGGCCGCGGTTGAAGATGGAGAGCGTCACGTTGAACGGCTGACCGACGGAGAAGCCTGACATCGGCGTCATCTTCTTGTACAGGAGCAGCACGCTGCGGCCCTGCACAGCACGGAGGCGGAGCACGGAAGCAAGTCAGCATAAAGGCCCACCAGCTATGGCGTGCACATTCATGGCGGACCTCCTCTTCATCGCCAGCCACCAGGCTCTGCGTGAGGCCGATGACAGCGAGAGCGAGAAGTCGATTCATCTCTCCCAAACACGTGTCAAACACGAAAATAAAGTCAGCTGAAAACGTCAAAAAAAGCAAATACACGGCGGCGGGCGACACGCGGCGAACGGCACGCGCGCGCTACGAACGGCACAACAGAAAAGTCTTCGGCCCGTTTTGGAAGCCCCAAACTTGTGCGGCCAAACCTGCGCTTGCATCGCATCCCGGCACGTCAAGGCGCCGGCCGCGGCGCCGCGGCATCGCCGTCCGCCTGTTGACGGCGGAGCTGTTGCACATTCATGCCGCCGTCACCTCCGCCTCCACCCACGTCCCCGCCTTCAGACGATCCGTATGCTGGATTGTCGTCCAAGGAGATTTACAAGCTGAAGCTCAAAGAGATCAAGGCTAAGGAGGCCGCCGAGAAGGCATTGGAGGAAGCAGAACGAGCAAAGCGCGAGGCGGAGGAGGCCACCATTCGTGAGGAGAAGGAACGACTGCTTGCGGATCAAGCAAGGAAACTCGAGCGTCAAGGGACGAGTCAAAAGAAAGGGAAGAAGAATCCGTTCGCGAGCTTTTCCTTGAAGAAAGAGATCGACCCCCTCACGGGTGCCGACCCAAGTAACAAAGACGAGGGTGCGAGCGTGCACAGCAGCGATAAGTCGCGAACACCCACCGGTGCGGACGGCATGACACAGCTCGTGAACCGTCTCGCGACGGCCTCGCGAGGCAAGATGATAACCGAGGTCAAGGAAGCGGTGGTGGTCACACAGCACGATCGCGAGCTGCTCAATAGACAGGACCGCGACCTCATCAACGACATCCTCGCCAAGGCGGAGCGTGAGCGCGTCAGGGACGAGCTACGCCGGTACGCTTCGCCGCAGCGCACGGAGCGCACCGTGCCATCCTCGCCACGCGAAGGCCTTTCGGGCTGCAGCTCTCTCGACACGATCGATCGCGAGAAGCACGCCAGCTACTACCGCGGCCTGAACTCGCCCCCCCGCTCGCCGCGCTCGAAGGAGGGTCTGATGTCGCCGCCGAAAGACAGGTCCGCGAGGGGCACTTCCCCCTCGGCGATCCCGAGCTCACGAAGCCCTTATATGGACGAGTTCCTCCTCCAAAAGGAAGCCAAAAGCGGGCCACGGTCGAGCAGCCGGAGCAAGCGCGGCTCGCCGAAGAAGTCATCGCCAAAGTCAAAGGCAAAGGCAAAGAAATCCGACAAGTCCAAGTGATGCGCACCGCATGCGCACCCAGTAGCAATCCGTTACAAGGCGACTCCCCCACACAGGGGCACCTTGCAACGCTTTCGGAGTAGGGCGAGGGTCGCGAACCACAGCGTTGGCTTATAGCTGGCGCGACTGCGTGACTGCGTGAGCTGAGCTTCAAAGCATCTCAGCATGGAGCAGAGATGCAAGATTCAAATTCAGCAGTAACGTCAGAGGGCGTCGCTGGTGTGGACCACCGTATCTTAATCGTATCAGAATAGATCGCATGTATTCAACCGAGCGTGTGCTCGGTGCCTCTGTCATGGTCGGGTCGGTTCCGCACTTCACGGGACGTGACCTGGTGTGAAAACTGAGGCGATGGCGGCAAATACTCGTCTCTCGTCATCCACACTCGTTGCGGCGCAGCTCTCGGGCACATTTGGCCGGCCTGCGCGCAACGTCCGCGGCCGGCCGTCCCTCGACCGTCTCGCGCTCGACCACCTCTTCGCCAACCACATCGTCTCCGACCTCGCGCAGCTTCCCGCGCTATGGGCACTGCCTGGGCCACGCGGCGCGCCGCCATACGTGAGCGACGTGGATTTCGATGGCTCGGGCGAGCTACTGGCGAGCTGCTCCACGGATGGGCGCATTGCCGTCTTCCAGGCGCAGCAGTTTGCGGCCACGCTCCAAGCCGCGCACGCGCACGCGGAGCGCGCTGCCGAGGAGGCGCTCGCGCTGCAGCTCGCCTCTGAGGAGCGCGCGGGCGGGAGCGCACACGCGGCCGCGATCCAGGCGGCCGCCGTCGCCGCGGCCAAGGCCGCCGAGGTCGCTCATCACACCGTCGCGTGCGAGCCGCTGCTGTGCATCTCGACGCGCCAGAGCGCGTGCGCCACGCGCTGGAGCCCACACGCGCGCGACGAGCTCGTGTGCGCTTACGCGAACGCGCACGAGCTGCACGTCTTCGACCTCGGCAGCGCGACGCCCAACCGCCCCGTGCGCCGACTCCGCTCCGCCAAGGCATACGCAGCCACCCAGGGCGTCGCCGACGTCGCCTTCCCGCCTGGCGGCGCATTCCCGGCGGCGTCCGGTCGAGTCGTGCTTGCTGGCGGCCGCGATGGCCAACTGCGCGTTTGGGATGTGCGCGCACCGCAGCCGCTCGTGGCACAGGCGACGACGGCCACCGGCGGGTTCACCCTCGGCGTGCGCGCTCAGGACGCGCATGCAGGAGCCATCCACGTACTCTGTGCCGCGCCCGATGGCGCGCGCGTGTACGCGGGCACGGACGAGGGCTGCGTGGTCGCGTGGGACGTTCGTGCTCTTCAAACGACGCTGAAGGTGGTGCGCGTGGGCCGCGCGCTTGCGAGCGCTGCCAGGAGCACCGCCGAAGGCGTAGTCGGACTCTCACACCATCCGAGCCTGCGCCACATCCTCTGTTCACAGCTCTCGGGTGGCTGCGCCATTCTGGTGGACGCCGAGGAGGGTGCCATACGCGCTGTGCGCCCGGCGCCGCGCCCGCCCCCGCCGGATGCGGCGACGCTGCCGGACTCGGAGGGCCTCGTGCCGCTCGGCGCACGGGCCGCCATCGGTGCGGCGGGCGGCGCAGCGGGCGGCGCGCCCCCCGATTGGCGCGTACGCACGCATCGCGGCGCGTTCCTCGAGAGCGGCGGTGGCGACGTGTGGTGGTGTACGGGGCTCGCCGGCACGAGCGACCTTACCTCGCTTCGAGTGCGTCGCTACTGCACCGAGCTGAGTGCGGCTCGCACGACGCCAACGTCAGCTCCCGTGGTGGCGGTGGCCGCGCACCCACAAGGACGCTTGCTCGCGGTCGGTCTGCGGGACAATTCTATTGGCCTCGTGGCGCCGTGCGCGCACGTGCCCGCGCTGCCGCTGCGTTTGGACGTGGGGCCGGCCGAGGCGGCCGGGGACGGGGCACGAATTGTCGCGCCTCCGCCGCGTTCGAGGAGCGTCGCGCAGGTGGCGGCGGAGGAGAGCGCAGCGCCTACGGAGGTGGGAGCAAGCAAGCAAACACATAAGCTTCGAATACCTAGCTTGCTTGAGGTGGGGGGAGCTCCGGGAGCGTCCACGATGGGGGGGGCGTCCGCGGTGGGGCTGAAGCTGGTGGCGCCGCCGAATATCATGGCGGCAGCCTCGGCCGCGCAGCCGCCGACGTACGCGGCCATGCCCGTGCTCGACACGGCGCTGGATGAGGACGAGGTCGCGGAGGTCGCCATGCTGGAGCGTGTCGCTGCTGACGCCGCCGCCACATTGCGAGGCGGCCGCCGCCCGGCGGCAGTTCGATCGATCTTTGAGCCACGTGCAGACGATGCGAAGAAGGGGGGAGCTGCAGGTCCTGGCGCTCTTCCACCAAGCTCGGCTGAGTTGACGGCTGCTGCCTCGACCACCGCCGCCGCCACCGAGCCGCCGCACGAGCCGCCCTCTAAGCCCGCGCCCAAGCGGCAGCGCCAGTCGTCGCTCGCTGACTTTTTCAGGAAGTAGGTGGAGGCGTTTCTGTGTGCATCCTTGTGCAGCTGCCTGTTTTGGACAACTTTTTTACTTTTGTAAGGCTGAACGACAATGCTGCAGAGCGCTCTCGATCATGAGAGCTGGAGCCAGCAACGTGCGCACTCCGCTTGCCATGACTGCTGCACGCATAGAGCTGCCCTTCTCGCTCACCTTGTTTGCATTTCGAGCTCGCCGCAGGCTTCGGTGCCACCCCGCGGCTGCCCAAGATCGCGGCGGCGACGTCGATAGACGATGCGGCGGCCGTCGAAGTGGGTGATGCATCGGATCCGGCGGCACCTCTGCCGCTGCCACCTCCACCGCGGCCCGGCGCCGTCTATCTGACCACGCGGCCCGCCAAGAAAAAGATCGCCTTTGTGACGGGCACGCCGATCACGGCGGCGGTGGCGCGCGAGGTGGCCGAGCTGCGGCGCGCGCGCGAAGAGGCGACGGAGCTGGCGGCCGCATTTTACGGCGGCCAACGACCTACGGCGCCAATTGCTACGCAGCCGGCGGCACCGGGCGGCAGCAGCAGCAGCAGCCCGCGGCGCAAGGCCTCCTCAGTCGGTGCCGACGGTGGCGGTGGGCAGTCGCAGTCGGCACGCGGGCCAAGCCCTCGACGGCGCGCGTCGCAGGAGGCGGCGGCGCACGCCTCCAAATCGGCCTCGCTCCAGGGCAGCGTCAGCAAACAGCTGGGGCTCGATGGCACTGTCGCGAGCCTCGAGCCCGCCCCGTCCGAGCGGCTTGGCTTCAGCCATAATGGGCCGCAGCCGCAGCAGTCGCCGTACGTGGCTCTGCATGCCAAGGACGCGGTGCTCGCCCACCTGGCCGCGCCGTTCGGGTACGACGCGTGGACGAGCCGCTCGACCCAGCGCGGCGGCCCCGTGGCAGAGAGCCTCGTGTGCGGTCGTGAAGCTGTGGTGCTCGCTGAGGTCGAGCTGATCGCGAGGGAGGCTGGCCTCACTCTCGATGCGATGGTGGACGCGGGGCTGAGCGTCGACGATGCGCGCGCGCTGCTCGAGCGGCTGTATGTCCACTCGACCGGCTTCGTGCAGCAGCTCGCCGAGTCGTTTGGCAGGCAGCCCCAGCGCGAAGGGCTCCTCGGCAGGGTGTGGAGCGCGTACGGGCTGCTGGTGGAACGAGTCCAGGTGGAGGGCGTGGATTACCGGTCGGTCTTGGCGTCGCACCAGAAGCGGGCCGAGGTGGCGTACGCCCAGCTCGAGGCCGACTTTCGCGCCACCTCCGAGTCCCTGCAGGCTCAGCTCGATGAGGTGAGAGGGCAGATCGGCGCATACGCGGGCAGATCGCGCATCGTCCGGCATGCAAGTGCTCACCACGGCGCCGTTCCCCTTCCCCACAGGTGAGAGGGCAGATCGCCGCGTACGTGGGCGAGCGTGATGAGCAGCGCGCCCGTGCCGACGCGTCGGACGCGCTCGCGGCGGCGCGGCTCGAGGAGCGCGCGCTGGCCGAGGCGGCGCTGCAAGTGGTCGAGAAGCAGCTGAAGGTCGAGGTGCAGGCGCGCGAGAGCGTCGAGCGCCGCTTGGCCGAGGAGGTCAAGGCCCAAGTGCCTCTCAAGGCGCAGCTCGCCCAACTGGCCGACGTCCAGGCGGAGGCGGCGCGGTTTCAGATGGCGGCGCAGAAGGCGAGCGCCGAGCTGCCGCCACTGCTCGAGGCGATCAAGAGGCTTGAGCTGCAGGTGCAGCAGGCGGAGGTGCTCTCGAACGTGCTGCGCGAGGACAAGGGCGCGCTCGAGAAGGAGGTGAGTGTCACGTCGCTCAAGCTCGATGCGAAGACACGGGAGGTCGAGAAGCTCGCCAACGAGCTGCGGATCGAGCGCAACAAGAGTCTCGAAATGAAGGTGGTCCAGGTGCAGGCGGAGACGAAGAAGGAGAGCAAGCTCGGCGCGCTCCTCGAGCGCGTCCTCAAGGCCGAACAGGAGCGCGAGGCGATCGAAAAGCGAGCACTCGCCGCGGAGCGCGAGGCGGCGCAGGTGAAGCAGGAGGTGCAGCAGGTGCAGCAGGAGACGATCCAGGTGTCCGAGGCTAAGGGGGAGCTGCAACTGGAGCTCGAGCAAGTGCGCGCCCAGGTGAGCGCTGAGCGTTCGAGGGTCAAGCAGCTCAATCTCGAGCTTGAGAGCGAGAGGCTGGCGACGGCCAAAGCGAAGCAAGCGACCGAGGGCGCGCTGCTCGAGGCGGCTGGCGCGCAGGAGCAGACCGTTAGGGTGGTCGACGAGCTCGCGGCCGCACGTACGGACGCGCGAGAGGCGCGCGAGGCACTCGATGCGGTCAAGCTGGGCGCCTTCCGCAAGGTGGATCAGCTCAACGCCGAGATCACCGAGATCACTGCTGGCAAGGAGGCGGCCGAGGCCGAGGTGCTGTCGGTGCGCGAGGCCGAAGCGCTCGCAAAGGCGCGAGTCACATCTCTTGAGGACGAGATCCAGAAGATGCGCCTGGTGAGCGCGCAGCTCGAGCTGACGCACCAGACCCAGCTGTTGAATCAGCACGAAGCGCAACGGCTCGAGCGTGAAGCGCTCGAGGCCCATCAGGCCACCGAGCTGCAGCACCATATGGAGGAGGCGGCCCTGTTGCGCGAGGTGCTCGACTCCTCGAGTACCCTCATGGCCTCCTTCGAGCTCATGCGCGCCGAGGTTGCGAACCTGACAGCCGATAACGAGTGCTACGTGGCCGAGCGGCGTCAACTCGAGGACGCGCTCAGCTGCCGCTTCGAGCTGCGCTCCACTTGCAGCACCGTCGAGGCGGTCGGCTTCATGCTCGAAGATCCTTTGGCTGTGGACCTCGTCGCGCAGCTCGCGCTACAGTGCGAGCAGCAGCGCGCTCTCGATGCGACTGAGCGCGACCTGGCCGAGGCGCTTGGATGCTTCGACACTCTGGTGGCCTTTTGCAGGGACGAGCTGCAGCCCGAGGCGAACGCTGCCTGGTTGGCCGTGCAAGAGATGCCCCGGCTCCGCGAGGACCTGCTGCAAGCAGGGATGGTCCATTCCGATGGCATGGCCCAGCTGCAGCGCGCGCGCGCGGAGGCGGAGGCGGAGCGGCGGCGGCTGCTCGACGAGGTCGCGGTAGTCAACGCGAAGCTCGCGAAGGTGAGCGAGCAGGCCGCCTACACCACCGAGTTGCAGGCTTCACAGCTCACCCAGCTGACTATGGACTTCACCGAATGCAACGAGGAGCTCCAAAACTGGCGAATGGGCAACATCCGGCTCGCCAACGCGCGCCAGTGGCGCGAAGAGCGCGAGAAGGCGAAGGCCGGCGGGGGCAGCAGCGGCGGCCCGCCCGTCGAGGGCGGCGGCGTGGAGGCGTCGCCGCCCCCTGCGGCCGCGTTGGCGTGAGAGCCTGGCAAAGAGCGCCGCTCAAGAACCTCAGGGTGTGCACGCTGCGTTATTCGCGCCGGAGGGATCCGAAGAGCGTGCGAAACAGATGTGTCTCAGCATCGGGGCCACAGCGCGAGTTCTAGAGCGTATGCGTAGTGGGTAGTGTGTAGACGGGTCGCCTCCCCCCCTCGCCTGAGACGCCCGCGACGGGGTCACGACGCAGGCGCGCGGACCGCCGCGCCGGTCCGCCCACCGCCGCCACGATCCTTCGCGGCGCCGCGCTGTCCGGTATCCGGAGGCAGCGCGGACGACGCGCGAGGCGCGCGAGGGCCGAGGGTCCGAACCCGGCAGAGCGTTCGAATTTTTTCGGTATTAAACTCCGCACCGTATTTCGAACACGATCCCGCTCCCGCCCCAACGCCCCACCAAGGTCCAAGCACCGTCGTGGGCCTGAATGTGCCTCCCACCACTATGCAGAATTGCAGATGCACCAAATCAACGCCAACACAACGCCACTCTAACACCACTCCCGTTCGCGACCCCACGCTAGGGCCATGGACAGGGCGCGCTGCTCGTGCTGGCGGCATATTTTTAACGGGCTGCGGACACACGAGCATTGGGTGATCTCCTTTAGCCCCTGCATAGATCAGCTGTCTGTCTCACGGTGGCGTGATGCCCAGCCGGCAATGAGCTGTGCGCATGCATCGCTTCCGCTGCCTCTTGCCATAAGCCAGACATCGATTCCTTGTGTACGCACTGAGGGAGGCACCTCACTTGCACTGATGAGCGCGCCGGCACGACCACGAAGCAGCTCAATCGCCCCCTGAGGATATGGCACGAAGCCTTCATCGGGTGGCGACAGCATGCACTCAGCCCCCAAGCGGATGCAGCAGGCCAGCCCGTTCCCAGTCAGAGCAGGGTACAAGCTGTCAGCACGAACGTCGCTGAAAATAGCTTTCCAGACGCCATTCTTGCCAAACCAGATTGTGCCTGTGGTGAGATCCGACCCAAGGCCGATGACGTCACCTGCAGCCCACTGTTCCTCCCATTGACTCTCTCCTGCGTGCCATAAGAGCTTTCGTGCACCGTCAGCCCCCCAGCTTACATCATCGTCACCTACACCCTCGCCCAAGGGAGCGCTCGCTCCGACAAGAAACGATGGCGATGCCCACCCGAGCTGCTGCGCACCGCCAATTGCGATGAGCTCGATCTCGTAAAAGGCTTTGACGGGCGCCGCGGCCACTTGAACGCCAATCGTGCTGAATCCTGTAATGAGGGTTGCCGATAGGGGCACGCTGGCTGTAAGCAGTGTCGTCCCAGCCTCGAGCAGGACGCGAGCGCACGGCTCGTGGCCATTTTCGGCAGCGATCATCAAGGCGGTCCATCCGTCGGACTTTGCCTGATTTGGGTCGGCCTTCGCCTCGAGCAGGACGAGAGCGACCTGCTCGTCGCCATAATGGGCAGCGAGCATCAAGGCGGTCCAGCCGTCGTGCTTTGCCTGATTTGGGTCGGCCTTTGCCTCGAGCAGGACGAGAGCGACTTGCTCGTGGCCATTTTGGGCAGCGCATATCAAGGCGGTCTCGCCGTTGGGCTTTGCCTGATTTGGGTCGGCCTTCGCCTCGAGCAGGACGAGAGCGACTTGCTCGTGGCCATTTTGGGCAGCTGCCATCAAGGCGGTCACGCCGTCAGGCATTCCCTGATTTGGGTCGGCCTTCGCCTCGAGCAGGACGAGAGCGACCTGCTCGTGGCCTTTTAGGGCAGCGAGCATCAAGGCGGTCCAGCCGTCGGGCCTTGCCTGATTTGGGTCGGCCTTCGCCTCGAGCAGGACGAGAGCGACTTGCTCGTGGCCTTTTAGGGCAGCGAGCATCAAGGCGGTCCCGCCGTCGGACTTTGCCTGTTTTGGGTCGGCCTTCGCCTCGAGCAGGACGAGAGCGACCTGCTCGTGGCCATTTTGGGCAGCGCATATCAAGGCGGTCACGCCGTTGGGCTTTGCCTGATTTGGGTCGGCCTTTGCCTCGAGCAGGACGAGAGCGACTTGCTCGTGGCCATTTTGGGCAGCTGCCATCAAGGCGGTCACGCCGTCAGGCATTCCCTGATTTGGGTCGGCCTTCGCCTCGAGCAGGACGAGAGCGACCTGCTCGTGGCCTTTTAGGGCAGCGAGCATCAAGGCGGTCCAGCCGTCGGGCCTTGCCTGATTTGGGTCCGCCTTTGCCTCGAGCAGGACGAGAACGACCTGCGTGTGGCCATAATGGGCAGCGAGCATCAAGGCGGTCCAGCCGTCGGGCTGTGCCTGATTTGGGTCGGCCTTCGCCTCGAGCAGGACGAGAGCGCACGAGTCATGGCCAGTCTCGGCAGCCACCATCAGCGCGGTCTTACCGCTCGGGCCGACTGCGTTCACGACCTGCCCCTCGTGGGCGAGGATAGCCAAGACAACCTTCTGCCTGTCCTCCCTGATCGCATAGTCCAGAGCGCTCACCCCACGATCGTCCCTGCAGGTAACGTCCGCCCCGCGTTCGAGGAGCTCCGTGACGACTGCAGCATGCCCTCCGTGCGCTGCAGCCATGAGCGCAGTCATGCCGCGGCCGTCGGCCCGGTCGATCAGCTCCGGCGTTTCGTCGAGGAGCGCTCGAAGCTCGTCGATCTGCCCAAACTGCGCAGACTGCACGTGCGGCAGGGCTCCGAGCATGCCTCCCACTGACGGCTGCACGTTCGGGAAGGGCCACAGCCCAATCTTGCTGTCCGCGAGATTCCGCTCACAGAGGCGCAAGGCCTCCTCCCGCTCGGGCAGGTGGCGGCCCCCAAACGAGCGCTGCAGCACCCCATCCACCTGGCGCCATCGGAGTCGCCGATTCCATCGGTCCACGTCGGATCTCGGCGGAAAGTATCCCCCGTGCTCCACGTGGCAGTGAGGGTGCGCATCGCGGCCGCAGGCCTGAAAGCACAGCCAGCAGAACGCCACATGGCAGCTGCTGCACGTCATCGCGATGCAACCGTCTGGATCCGGGTCACAGAACACCCCGCAAGAGGGGCAGCTGAGGTTCAGGGCCTTGTGGAGCTCTGGCTGAATCGACTCGGGAGTGTGAACCTCTCCATCGTCTGGCGTCTCCGTCGTCTCCATCGTCTCGAGGTAGAGCCGCAGCCCATCTCCAAAGAGGAGGGGCTCAACCATGCTGCTGCAAAATGAGAATGGCTGCTGGTGTTCGCCGAGGCAGTCGAGGGCGCCATTCGAGCTGCGCAGCTTCACCGAGCCAGCGAGGCTGCAAATGTACCCCTGAAGGCATGCCGAGCAGATCAGGTGGCCCTCGGGGCAGGCGAGCCCGCGGCGCGTGCTGACCTCCTCGAGGCAGATGAGGCACAGTGCTCGCGTGGCGGCCGCTTCTGTAAAGGCCGAAGCAGCAGTGATGAGCACGCGAAGGCGGGACCAGCGCTGCGTCGCAGGCGGCAGGTTTCCTGCAGGCGCCGTGGAGGAGTCCAGCACGCTCATGCGGAAGACGTCGGCGAGCTTGGCGGCCACCTCGTGCATCGTGAGCTCGAGTGCCTCGCACCTGGGTGCCAGCTCCAGAAGCGCCACGCTCACAGCAGGCGGGGCCGATGCGCCGGCGCTGCCGAGCTCGTGGAGGAGTCGGCCAACACCGCGCAGGTCGGCATCGCGTGCGAGCGCTTTCTCGCCCAGCGTCGCTGTCCCGGATGATGGACGCACGTGCAGGCTGCCACACGGTAGCAGCCACGCGCTCCCATCATGGCGGACTCCAACGGCTGCGGGTGTCACCGCGCCGTGCGCCTCTCCCGCTCCGTGCAGAGCGCACAGGCCCACCGCGACTCCGTAGAGCACGGTGAGGAGCGTCTGCCAAGGGTGGCGTGCGAACCAGGGCCCAGAAGCGTCTGCGTCCGCAAAGGTGCCAAGTTCCGGCCACCCGAAGAACAATGCGCTCTTTTGGTCCACCGGATGGCGGGCGACCGCGCAGAGCCGTGCCATGTGCGGAAGTAACCCTAGCGTGTGCAGGCGGTCGATGGAGACGTCGTCGATGCGCTCGCACAGCACCAGGGGCATGAGGGGCGCCGAGCTCGGATAGTGGAGGAGGCTGGGAAGATGCAGCTGTGCGTCGTCGGGCGCTGCTCGAAGAGCCTCCTCAGCAACTCGCCACGGGACTTGCTCGCAGACGATTGTACTGCGATGAGCCACCATGGACTCTGGGGGCATACGCCGCGATGAATGCGCCGGTTCGGAGCGCAACCGCCGCAGAGCCGGTGGGCTGATCGTGGCTTCCCGTGGAGCGGGGACGGTGGCGGCCCTTCGGGGGAGCATGGGCACTGGAGCGCCAGAATCTGCTCGTTCGGCGTCGCGTTGTAGCATCGCCATCATGTGACTGCCCGCTCAGAGAAAGTGTGAACGTTAACACGACAGACGCGACAACCGGTGCTCAAGTACAAATAGCTTGGATAGGGGTGGGGGAGTACGTGGACGCGCTCACACGTGCGTTGCCTTGGGTCGGTGTGTGGCCTTCGGTCGGCCGAAGATGAGCGTCTGGGGACACGCTGGCTACGGCAAAGTATGATAGAAGTCACACAGACACACATTCACATTCACACACACAACCAACAAAGCATCAGAGGTCTCAGGGCGGAACACGGGGTTTGACACCGGGGGGAGCGGGGCACACACGGGACACACGGGGACATGTGTATGTGTGTGTGTGTGACTTCTAACACGGGCACACGGATCACACAGGTTTGACCGGTAACTCGAACTCCCTACTTCATTCTTATGTTTTAGAGTGCTACCGGTACCTGGGCGCTGGGGTCGGGATTTCTCTGGCGTCTGGGACTCGGGCTGACGGAGGCGACGCCCAGGTTCCCGCGTGCCCCGCGGTCGGCGCGGCCGCGCCCCCGGGCGCGGCGCGGGGCTTTTCAGCACACTCTCCGGGGCGCATCGGTCTGCTGATTTGTCACCGCTCACCGCTCACTGCGAAACAATAACACATTTACAACGAGCTCCTCCGCTGCTTCCGTCCATTCTTTCTTGAGCCCGAGGGAACACCGGTGCGTTCACGCTGCGTGCGCTGCCCCGCGCCGCTGCCGATGCCACGGATGAGCGCCGCCTCGAGCGGATTGAAGACGTCGAGCTGCTCGATCGAACCCTCGAGCACGCCCGCCTGCACTGCCGCGCCGAGCGCCACAGCATGTTCCGGCGGCAGCTCGCCGATGGGGCACGGCACGCCGACCAGAGCTTCGAGAAGCCGACCGACGGCAGGCATCCGGCTGGCTGCGCCCACGCGTAGCACTGTGTTGATGCGCAGCCCGCGCAGCGACGGCGCGCGCGCGAGCTTCCCCGCGAGGCTTGTGGTGCTCGCCCTCGAGGCCGCTCCGCGGGCCGCCCCTGGGAGAGCGACCTGCGCCTGCGTGCATGCTTCGATGACGGGCCGGCGCATCGCACCCAGAAGATCCGCGCACGCCGCCTCGAGCGCCGCACGGCTGAGCGAGACGTGCGTGGGCGTTGCCACCGCCTCTCCTCCCTCGCGCCCTCCCTCGCTCGCCCCCGTCTCCCCAAAACTCAGCCCCATGGGCAGCGGCTCCTCGGCCACCTTGACGACTGTACAGCGCTCCTTGAGGAGGCGCGCCAACTGACGCACCAAAGGCGAGCGCTCATCCACGCGACGCGCGAGGCCGCCGCCCACCTGCTCGACGAGCACGTGCACGCTCGAAATGTGCTTCGCGATCGCGAGGTCAAAATCATCTCCGCCCAGCCAAGGCTCGCCAGCGCTCGAGAGCACCTCGGCGGTGCCACGCCCGACCCGCAGCAGAGACACATCGAGCGTGCCGCCGCCGAGGTCGAAGACCATCACGAGCTCGTCCTCGTCCTTGAGGCGCACGCCGTACGCGAGCGCGGCCGCGACAGGCTCCTCGAGCAGTCGGCACTTAGCGAGCCCTGCCCGCTCGGCGGCCAGACGCATCGCCGCGCGCTGTGGCTCCGTAAAGTGCGCGGGCACGGTAAGCACTGCCTTGGATGCGCGCACGCCGCATGCCGCCTCGGACACGTCCAACAGGCGTTCCAACAGCGCGCTGGCCGCGGCCACAGGCGAGCACGCACCCACGACGGCGCTGCCATCCTCAGCCGGCGCGAGCGCCTTGCCAAAGAGTGCCCGCACTGCCGCCGACTCCTTGACGTCTGCGTACGACCGTCCGATGAGCCGCTTCGTCGAGCCGACCGCCGATGTACCGACGGCCATGTGGCCGGTCAGGCCAAGCTCAATGTCGACTAGCGACGGCATTGTCGTGCGGCCGGCCTCATCTGGAACCATCTCCGGCTCGCCGCCAAGCACGACGGCGACTGCCGAGCTCGTGGTGCCCAGGTCTATGCCAACCACCTCGCCAGGTCGGGAGAGCATGTACACGGACAAACTGCGAGCCGGAATTGCACACATGTAACAAAGGCATTTTGCTAGCAGCATCCTCGAGCGCGCGCGCAGACGCTGCCCGTGTGCGTGACGCGAGTGATCCCGCGAGTCATCATAAACCGGCGTGAAATTCAGTGTTAATACACACAACACGTAAGCAGCACAGCCGTGAAGACAAAAAAATACAATACAGGCCAGGCCTCAACTGAGACACATGCAGACGGAGAGCTGAGAAATTCACAAAGATCACTTGTCAAGTCAAGTCAAGTCAAGTCACATTCGATAGGCTTCCGTATGGTTGTCTGTTGTTTATGTATAGACTTGACTTGACTTGGCAATGGTCAGCTCAGATCGAATCTCACGCGCAGCGCACAGCGCACAGGTGGAGGAACGCTTTCCGTGCGCGGTTCGCGGAGGGTGGTTTCTTGGGTCTTCAAAACCGAACATCACTCAGATCTACTCGTCATCCCTCGCCTCACGAGAGCGATTGAAGCCACCCAGGTGGCATACAGCCTCGCCGTATGCACGATCCGCCTGCAAACCAAGCACGTCATCAAGGCGCGCGGCCGTCGCATGAAGCGTCTCAAAGTCCGCTTTCGAAAGTGCTGCCACAATCCAACGTTTTCGGGGTGACTGCGCGTTCGGCGCTGGGCGATCAGGTTGGGCGACAGCGTGCCCGTTCGACTCGTGAATCTGAGAACGTCGCTGAGCGGGCTGCTGTGTGCGCACGCCATGCCCCCCCTGCAAACGTGCTTCATTTCCTGATGGTGCAGCACCCGTCCCGCGATCGGCCCATCTCTGCGTCGAGTGTGATGCTGGCCTCGCGGGCGCACATCTGTGAGAGCCCACGCGAGGTGATAGGCCATATTGATGAACGAAAACCCTGGTGGCCGCTGTGACACGAGCTGACGCTAGCTGGTAGGGCGGCGGATTCCAGGGTGTGACTGCATGAGAAGCGTGAGAGCGTGTGCCCCAAGGTCGGCGCTCAACGAGTGGGTACGCGCGATCGCGAACAGTGGCGCCGGAAGTGTTGAGAAGAGCTGCACTTGAACACAGTGGTGCTCGGAAAATCACTGTGTGGCATAGGAATGCACGCGACTCACGCTCAGCAGTCTGGCGATGCTCCAGCTCGAACCAGAGTTTGTGGAGACGGACAGGGTCCGTCCAAACAACGGACTGCCGCTTGATCAACGGACTGCCTCTGCCATTCTTCGCCTGACCAGACGGTCCACTTTCTGTGCGAGTTGAGCACAAGTCAGATACCCTCGCAAGCTTCTTGGATACCATTGCAGCAGCATGCTTCGTGATCGTCCGTGCGGCTCGTTTTCTTTTCTTCGCGGTGTTGCGCGATTGCTTGCCGCGGATTGCTGCCTGAATCCGCACCGCTGAGTCTCTCCTCGCCTCTTGCTTCGAGAGCTTGGTTTTCAGGTATCGCTGGGGCCCGTTTGACCCCGCTTTGCTTCGAGCCGATGCCAATTCAGAGGACGACGCCTCGCTTCCAGCCGATAGCCATCCAGAGGTTGCGACCTCCCTTCGAGCGGATGCCAATCCAGAGTCGCCATGGTCCTCGTCAGCACTTGTCTGCGACCTACCATTGGAGGAGGCGCTGAAAGACCCGTCAAAACTCACCTGCTTGAGGTCTTTCCATATGTAGTGGACTGTGTGCATCGCGCCATCAGTTCCGCGCTCCTCGACTACAATAGTGACCTTGTCAAAGAGGCGTGACAGGAACTCGCAGTACTCCATCGAGGAGATTCCGTCTGTCCACCTGCCAAGTAGTGCGCGCAGCGATGCGATACGCGGTCGCCGTCAGCGCAAGGCATGAGGGAATCGATCGCGAAGCGGTCTCGCACATGTCTGCAACCTGGAATACAGCGTCGCAGAACGACTCTCGATGAAGCGAGCTCAGACCGCGTGTGTCGTCGAGCCAGTCCTCGGAGATACTCGCTTCGACGTCTGCATCGTCGTACTCCTCGATCACGAGTCGGTACACACGTCGGAAGAGTTGTGCGTAGCCCTCGTAGTGCAGGCTGTCGGAGTGATCGCAACCAGAAGCTTGCTGTAAGCTGCGCTGGGCCGCTTCCCAAAACTTCTGAAGTAATTCGCGAACAGGGCCATCCTGTCGGAGTTGCTGACGCTTGCGTGTATTCTCTTCAGTCGACCAACTGACGTCCCCCTGCAGCCACATTGGCGTACTCGCCAACTCGTTGGCCGAGGCCACCTCCAAGATGGTCGTGCCCTTTGACAGCACGTCTGTTTGCCGCCTTGTCTCGGCTGCTAAGCTGCGCCGGAAGCCCAGTTCATCACCCAATTGGACCGCCTTGACACCACGACGGAGCTTTTCCAAGTACTGTTCATGCGCGATGCACCCATGTTCAGCTCTCAATCGAAGCACCGCGCTGTTTGAGAGCCGCAAGATCAACCGGGCCCTTTGCCACCTAGACCTCAAGCTGCGGTGGGTTGTATTCGGCGCGGAGCCAGGCCGCCCGGCGCCGATGTCCGAGGCCTCTTGGGCCCGCCGCTGCGGTGCGCTGTCCGGGCGCAGTTTCTCAGTCATCGACAGACGAGCTGTTTCCGCCGCCCCGACCCGTCTCATCACAGAAGTTGTATTCGCAGTCCAAAAAAGGCAAAAAAAACCGCGACGAAAAGACGCAATACGCCTTATCAATTCCACATTCATTTCCGCATCTTACTCTCCTCTCCGTCTCTCCTACACTCTTATACTCCAGTACTGTAGATGACAGCTGCACAGCTGCAGAGGACCGAGCTGTGAGACCTGCGGGGAGCTAGCCGTCGACCTTGGTCCACCCTTGCCCACTTGCCTTGTCGGCCTTGTACAACTGGTGATGGGCGCGGTCGGGTTCGATGAGCTGAAAGGGTCGACCCGGCAGCTTGGAGGCTGCCGCGCTCGATTCCCGCTCCTTGGGGCTCGGCCTCTCGCGAGAGAGCTTGTACTCGGAGCGCCCCTCGAGCTCTGCGCGCGTCTCGAGAAGCCCGAGCGCGCCACGCACAAAGAAGATGTGTGGCCGGCTGTGCGACGAGGGTGCGATGGACAGGAGGGCGGCGCCCGCCTTCCTCAGCGCCGCCGTTGGCTCTGCTTGCTGTCGCGTGCTCACGAGCACGCGCACCTCCACCTCGACCGCTTCGCTCTGGTGTGCGAATGAGTGCGCCACCTGCACGTGAACCACCTGGCCGAGCGCCTTGCTCTGCATGTGCGAGTTCACCAGCACGCGCCACACATGGTCCACTTCCGCCGTGGGGAAATGATGCACCCACCAGCCGCTCTCGGCCGAGGAGACCATGCCCAGCGCCGCCGCGCTGTCGGTCACATCGTCGCTCCAGAGCGTGACCGATGTGTGAGAGAGCTTTGAGGGCATCAGGTTGATCAGGTCGAGGGGTGTCTTCCGCATGAGCCGCGCGTCGAATCTCGCGAAGTTAGACTTGCCGGCTGCAATGAGCTTCGCAGGGTCTGTGGGCTCGACCGTGCGCAGCCGTTTGGCCGAGGATTGCACCTCCGCGGGGCTCTCGTCAGCATCATCGTCCTCCTCGATCTCCACATGGCCTTCCTCCTCGTCCTCGTCGTCCTCGTTGTCCTCGTCCTCTTCTTCCCCCTCCTCCTCGCCCTCCACCTCAGCTTCAACCTCCTCTTCTTCCACCTCGCCGCCGCCACCCGCTGCCACGGCAGCGGCGGCAGCGGCCAGCGCCTGGCCACCGTCTCCGAGGAGGAAGTCGGCGGCTGCGGCTACATCTGCGCCACACATGTCGAGCACGGCCTGTAGCGAGCCCTGGTCGAAACCAGGGAACATTGCACGGAGCGCGTCCATTCTGAGTCACTAAGTTCATTCACAACACACCAACACGCACAGACCAAACTCAAACAAGCGTGAAGGTCGAACACCTCGCACACGTCACAGCCGCTTCATTCTCATGCTCGCGACACTAAGTTCACACTCACGAAAGCACCTTCACAGCGGTCTTTGAGGGGCGGATCGTGTCGTCAAGTCAAGTCAAGTCATTCGACAGGCTTCCTTTAGGTTGTCTGTTGTCGATGGATTTCATCGTCCGCCACATGGACGAACATGGTCGATGGAGGATCGTGGTTGCGTCGGACTCGGATGGAGAGTAGTACAAGTTGCGGTCTGGGCATACACATCTCATCCTCTCCGCCCACTCTTTCCAACCCGACCGGGCAGGCTATCGGGACTTCGGGAGTATTCGGGTGCGCTTGTTTATCGACACTGTAGTCGAAGTCGTTTCGACTCGATTATAGCTTGCCGTAATTGCGTAATAGCTTTGGTAAAGCTGCAGCTTGTATAGACTAGTATACCTCCTCGTGACATGCCTCCGCGGTGACATGCCTCCACGTGACTATGCGCTAACTATGCGCTGCCGTTCGCGTGTACTACGGTGTGCTTTACTACTTAAAGTCTAGTATGCAATTGCTCAAATAATGCGTCACTCAAGAAGGACTAGAGGCACGTGCTGCATTTCCGAGGGCGCGAAAGGACTGCTGGATGGATGCCAGCTCGGGCTGCAACGTCTTGTAGCGATTCGCGAGCGAGCCAGCCACGCAGATGAAGACTGTGCCACCAACTGCCGTCGCCGAGATCAGGGCCCGTCGCTGCACGGTATTCTGATTGTACGAGAGCGGGGCAAATTTGAGATCGATCCTTGCATAGGCTTGCTGGCCGCCGGTGGGCAGTGTGACTGAGACGTGCTCGAAGCTCACCACCTTGCGGTCGTCCACAGCGCCATACTGCCCGTACTTGCCCTGCGGATCGAAGATGACGTTCAGGAAGAACTCTTCGTCGAGAATCTCAATCGTCTTTCCGAGCGGGAGCGGTGCAGCGAGGACGAAGGCGGAGTCGCTCTCCTTGACATTTCGCACGTCGAGATTGGGACCACCAGCGAGTGTCCACTCTTCTGGGTAGGCAAAAACCACCGAGGCTATCCCACCTTGGGCAGTCTTCAGCTCATCGAAAATCTGTCCCGCCTTGAAGAGTGGGCTCTGCCCCGGCGACACCCGCTCGATGCCCGTCTCCGCCCGCATCTTGATGAGTGCATTGAGCGGTCTGCCAGTGCCCGGTTTGAGTCCACCCAAAGCAACGTCACCGAGCTCACTGGGCAACTGGCCCGGATTGTATCCCGGTGCCACTCCATCCAATGCCACTCCATCCAATGCTACCGCAGGGCGCAGCGACGCTTGCGACAGTGCCATCAAGCTGAGCACATGGAGCATCTGACGCCGCCCGCCATCTAAATTTGACATAGCAACCACCCTTTGGGAGGTCATCACAGCCCTGTGCGGCGACGCGAGATGAGTGAGTTGCATGTAATTTGCGGAATTCTCGGAAATGTTTCGATCCCATATGATTAAATCTCTCACTAGCGCCGCAAGGATCCCCAGCGCACACCTGAGCGGATCCTTTAGGGACAGGTGCCATTTCGAGGAATTCTCGAATGCGAATGTTGTGAATGGATGGACTACACAAAGGTTGCGGTGCGTCCCTGGCGGCGGTCGGGCGGGCGGGCCGGCGGCGCGTCGCCATCGGCTCTGTGGGCGCCCTCCTCTACGCACACTTCCTCCTCTATGCATACCTCAATCGAGCGCCGTTGAGCGTGGTGCTACACGCACCCGCCACAGGCGCACCAACTCCACCACCAGCGGCGATTCAGGAACACGCTGAGCCCCACGACCACGAGGTGATTGCCATTCAGGCACATGCTGAGCCCGCCGACCTCGTAGCTGTGGACAGCGTCAATTGCGCTGCCTCCGGTTCGCATTCCTGCTCGGCGTGCTTGCGCATCCGCGCACGCAAGCAGCCTATTGATTCAGGCGTGCGGTGCGTGTGGTGCTCCTCGCTGGCCGGTTGCCGCGGGTACGTGAAGGGGACGCCATGGCCGTGCTCCGACGCAATACGCAGCGGCGGCGGCTACCCTGGCGGCTCGCGCTGCGTCAAAGGAGGCCGTACGGCAAGGCTCGCTCAGGCATCAGCCACCAAGGTGGCCACCTCGTCGTCGAGCGCCTCGTCGGCCGCCATGCCTCGCGCCTCGTCGAGCGCCTTGCTGCTGAGCGCGCCCGTGCTCGCGGCCGCTGCCGTGGACGAAGAGCTCGCCAAAGGCGCGGCGGCCGACGAGCTGCCTCGCGCGGAATCGCTGTGGCTTGCGCAGCCGGCCACGCGCGTGGAGGACAGCTTTCCGATAGGCAATGGGCGGTTGGGGGCTCTCGTCTACGGCCGTCCGTGGAAGGACGCCTTAAGCCTAAACGAGGAGTCGCTCTTCGCCGGCCCGCCCCCGAGCCGCGCCGCACACGACGAGTTCACGCGCGGCCTCGAGGAGCGTGCCGACGCCGGCCGTGCCATGCGTCGACGCATGGCCGAGGGCGACGTGCATGGCGCCGAGGCTGCGGCAGCAAAGCTCCCGCTTGGAAAGGTGCACTCGTACGAATTTCTGGGCACACTCGGGCTGCGCCTCTCCGCCAGCGGCGCCGACCTTGGCGCGAGGGGCGCAAGCGTCGTGACGTCCGACGTCGTCGAGTACCGTCGAGAACTCAATCTCGAGTCCGCCATCGCCACCGTCCGCTTTCAGAGCGGTGCATGCATGTATGAGCGCTCGGTCTTCGTCTCGTCGCCAGATCAGGTGCTCGCCCTGCACCTCAACAGCTCGTGTGCCTTCGACGCGGTCTTCAGTCTCTCACGACGCGACGGCCAAAGCTCGGTGGGCGGGCTCGTGCGCGGCACGGCGGCCAACACGCCGTCGAGCACCTCGCTGCCGCACCTCCTGGGGCGGGCCATCAGCATTGTCGGCAGCACAAGTCGCGATGGGGTCGCCTTTGGCGCCGTCTTGGCGCTGGTGGCGTCCCAGTCGGACACGCCGATGGAGGATAAGGGCGGCGAGGACGAGGACGGCGGCGCGACGATCAGCGTACGCAGAGTTCGCTCGGTTCAACTTCTATTAAGCGCGGCTACCGACTTCCAGGAGCGACTGCAGTTCCGAAAGCAGAGCAGCCCGGCGCTCATCGCTCGCTGCTTTGAGACACTGAGCGCGGCGGGCCGCCGCACGTGGGCATCGCTTGTGGCGCGGCACACGGCGCATCACGCGGCGAGCTTCGGCACCTTCCGCCTCCGCCTGCACCATGGCACTCGACAACCCCATATGCCCACTGACCAGCGCCTCGCCGCCTCCCGCGTCGCCGCCGCCGCCGCCGCCGCCGCCGCGGCCGCCGCCGCACCCACCTCGGCCACCGACGCCTCCACGCCCGCCACCGACGCCTCCGCCTCCTCGGCCGACGCCCCGGGCTCAACAGCCGCGTCGGGCTCCACAACCGCGTCGTCGGGGGCGCCGCTTGAGGACGTGGGGCTGGTCGAGACGTTTGTGCAGCTGGGTCGATACCTCCTCCTTGCCTCGTCAGGTTCGCGCGCCACGCTCCCGCCCAATCTCCAAGGGCTGTGGGCCGAGGGCACGCGCCCGCCGTGGGGCGCCGACTACCATCTGAACATCAACCTGCAGCAGGCGTACTGGGGGACGGGTCCAACGGGATTGGCGCGCTGCGCCTTGCCGCTGGCCCCCTTTCTCGCGCGAGTGGCGGCCTCGGGCGAGGCGGTAGCACGGCAGCTCTACGGCAGCGCCGTGGCGGGCGCGTGGATGGCGCACGGTTTCACCGACGGCTGGGCCTCCGCCGCACCGCTCGCGCCGCCCCTTTGGTCACTGTGCACCAGCTGCGGCGCGTGGGCCTCTTTGCAGTTGTTTGAGCGCTTTGAGTACACGGCGGAGGCGTCGCATCTGCTCGAGGCGTGGCCACTGCTGCGCGGCGCCGCCCTCTTTGCCGAGGAAGGGCTGCGACTCGCCTCGGAGAGCGACGGGGGCGGCGAGGGCGGCGGCGAGGGCGGCGGCGGCGGCGGCGGCGGCGGCGGCGGCCGGTTGCGCTGGGGCCCGTCGCACTCGCCCGAGAACGCGTACCTCGATGGGCACAACGGGAGCGCGACGCGCATCCTCGCGTACGACGTGGCGATCGACCTGGGCGTGATTGCCCACCTCATACGCGCCGTGGTGGTGGCAGTTCACTTTCTCGAGGCCCTTGGGAGCCTCGGGCCGGTAGACCGAGCTCTAGGTGCACGCATGGCGGCGCTGCTGCCGCGGCTGCCCGGTGGCGGCCTACCGCAGCTCTCGTCGGCAGGCGAGCTAACCCTAACCCGAACCCGAACCCGAACCCTAACCGTGGCCTGCCGCAGCTCTCGTGGGCAGGCGAGCTCGCTGAATGGGGAGTGCCGCTGATGACTTTTCTGATTGCCTCTGATGAGCTGCGACTGCTTCCCTCACTAGGCGAGCTCGCTGAGTGGGGCACGGGTGACGCACAGCCAGCAGCGGACGAAGGGCATCGCCACTTTTCACACCTGTACGCGCTGCACCCGGGCCACACGCTCGATGGGCTCGAGCATCCGACACACGCGCGGGCGGCGAGGCGCTCGATTGAGCGCCGGCTGCGCGCGGGCGGTGCGCATGTGGGCTGGTCGGCCGCGTGGGCCGTGAGCCTGTGGGCGCGTCTCTTTGATGGCGGGAGGGCGCACGCGGCGCTACGGTACACGCTGCACGAGTTCGCCTCCGATGCGCTCCTGGGGCTACACCCAAAGCTCGTCGGCAAGCGAGCGGTAGGTGGTGGCAAATGCGCGCCGTGCGCAACGCGCGCGACGTCGGCCACGCCAGGCAGCGGGGTCTTCCAGCTCGACGCCAACGGCGGCGTCGTCTCGGGCGTCGCCGAGATGCTCCTCCACTCGCGCCCGCTCACACCCAACACGCCCGCCGCTGCGGCCGCTCCCGCCGCCATGTGCGATCTGAGGCTGCTCCCTGCGCTGCCGCCCGCCTGGACGGACGGCGACGTCAGCGGGCTGCGGGCGCGCGGCGGTTGGCGCGTGTCCATGCGATGGCGCGCTGGGCGGCTGCGCTGGGCCGAGATCAAGGCCGAGATCGAGGCCGAGATCAAGGAGGCGACCCCGACGGATGGCGATGGGTGGGCACCTGGTCGCTCTGGCAGCGCTCCTCGCCGCGTCGTGCTGCAGGGCGCCCTCCGCGTCTGCTGCTCAAAGCCCGTGTGTGGTTCGAGCGCTGAGGATCTCTCGGCGGCGGTCGGAGGCGCCACGGTGCACGCGTTGGAAGGTGGTGTCGGTGGCGGCGGGTGGTGGGCGTGGGAAGCGACACCGCCGTGGGAGATGAGGTGAGTCATGTGGTGGAGCTAACCGGAGTTAACCGGAGTCGGGACGCGTCAGCCCGTCACACGGCGTCCTTTGTACATTGTAAAGTGCACAGGTAGACGTGCGGGTTTGTGAAGTCTTACCGCGCAACTGTAGTAGATCTGTAGATGTCAAGAGACGAGACGAGCAGTGAAAGCTCGAAAAGTACGCTGCCTCGAAAGTGTGTCGACTAAAAAGGACTAGGAATCCTAATTGTGACCCCCCCGAGCTAGTGGCGCATGCCCGGCCGTCCGCGGCTACCGAAAGTTACCAAAGATCCGCCTTCCAATCCTCGCGCGTGCGCCAGGGCGGTGGCTCAGCCGCCTGCAATGCGCGCACCGCCCGGCCTCGCGCACGGATGGCCTCGAGCTCCGCAGCCTCCTCCTGGTGCAAGGGCCGCACGCGTAGCCACGCACGCAGCCCTTCGCGCCATCGGGCCGCCAGCGCGCCACCGTTTCCCTCGCTGTCCGCCATATGGCCCTCGTCCGCCGCGAGCGCGGCGACCACGCCCGCCCAGCACTCGTGCCTCTGAGCGTACCTTTGGCGCGCAAGCTCGTCGCCGGGCGGATCGCGTGCGGCCAGCGCCACAACACCCATCGCCGTCGCCGTCGCCGTCGCCGTCGCCGTCGCCGTCGCCGTCGCCGTCGGCGGCGTCGGCGGCGGGCGACGTATCGCCGCAAGAGCAGCGGCGGCTGCCGGGGCGTGCCGGGGAGCGTGTGCCCATTCGCCAAGCTCGAGCTCGCCTCGCAGCTCGGCGGGCCGCCAGTCATATCGCCCCTTGACGAACAGAAAGTCGCCCTCGTGCGCACGCCCTTCGCGCACGAGCGAAGCTGCATGGGCGAGATCACCACCATAGTACAGGCCCTCTTGCACGCGCGCGCAGCCACGCACCTGCGCGTACGGGTGGAGCATCGTGAGGTTGCCCGCGCCGTCGTGGCCGCCCGAATGGATCACGTGCGACGCAAAGACGCCGAGGTCGTCGTCCCTCACACGACGCTGGGCTGCGAGCTCGTCCGTCAGCTGGCGCCGCCCGGTGGTCCACTGCTGCGATGTTGGCACCTCTCGGACTGCCGGGCCGGAGATAGCGGCGCCCCTCGGCCTGGGCGGCGGGCCTACCGACCAGCCGCGGCTCGATGTCGATGGCGACGAGCCCAGCCGCAATGGCGTTGGCGCGTCTGGCACACACACGCACGCGAGTCGACGAGAAAGGCATCAGCGCGCAGAGATCGCATGCTTGTGCGCTGCACGCTGCTGACATGGCACGCACTGATCACGAGGCCCATGGCGAAGCCGTCGGGGCCGTCAGCTGCGAGGACGAGGACGACGTCGCGGCGCAGCAGCGGGTGCGAAACGAGCACGTCGCCTGGCGCCGGGATGTTGAGGTGGGAGCGGCTTCGTGGGCATGGCGCCTCGTACTCCTTGCACCAGGACGAGGCACCATCGCTTCCAACGGCTCGGTCTTCGTCTGGTGCCAGGATCTTGTCGCCCATGGCCATCTTGGCCTCGAGCCGCCGTAGCAACGCGAAGCCAGCATCGACGTGCCGCGCCGCGTTCCCATCGCTGAGTGCGCCGCGAATGGCAGATTTGATTGCATGAAGCATGGTGGACGGTGGGTGAGATGGCGGGACACCCGGATACAGACGCGAGCCGCTGCACACGTGTCGCACGGCCTCGTCGAGGACTCTGGCCGCCGCCGCTTCAGCAGTCGAGGACTCTGACCCCACTGCAGCCTCGATGGGCGTCCAAGAGCCTATGCACAGATCGTAATCACGATCACGCGGGGCAGACAGCAGTACGCGGTAGGCCGGCTTTTTGTCAAATCGTTGAGCACTGCGAAGGATGGCACGAAGCAGGGTGGGTGCCACCGTCGTCGGCATGTGTGTTCCGAGCACTTTCCGGCATGAGATCGAGAAGGCTGTTGCTGCTGTTCACAGATGACAAGGGGGGTCCAAAAGTCCCCGAGCAAGTGCTAACCGCATCCGTTCGTACGCCGGTCCGGTGTTGGGTTTTCGATTTCAACCATTGGCTGTGCTCGTTACGTGTTGTGTGTATTAACATGAACGCGAGCACGAATTTTCGATGTTGGCTTCGCGCTCGGTTCTGCTGACCACGGCCTCGGCGACAGCAGCACTTCACATCGGCCACTCCCCTGTGCGACACGTGAGCGTGTCAACCATTACGATGGCATCGCGACTCCACGTATATGACCCATACTCATCGACCGCGCTCTCCGCGTATCTCGACAAGCGGCGTTGCGAACCTGCAGCCTCATTCGACGAGGCGCCCAAGCTCGCTCACTCAATAGCCCTTGCACTCGACGGAGCACTCGATTCGGCTTCTCTCGGTGGCGGATCGATTGCGCAGACGATCGTCATTTCGGAAGCAGAAGATATGGAAGTGGGCGAGGCCTGTCTAAGTGCTCTCGGCTGCCCCGATGTCGCTTCGTTATACACCCGAAACTTCGACGAACACCGGCTCGTCGGCTTTTGCTGTAGCCCTGATGCTGACTTAGCAGAGGGCTCTCTGAAGCTGATAAATGGCGCGCGTGTCGCCGGCTTTCGAGCTCCACCTGACGGCATGCAACCCATCCTCGATGCAACCGAGGTGCTCGCCGATGAACTTGAGGAGCACTTTGAACTTGTAATCGGTGCCGACCAGAGCATCGTTGTTTACGGTGGCAGAGCGTCAGATGGCTGCATAGTGGGCGTTCTGGGCATGCGCGATAAGTCTGCCAGCGGAGCACGATAATTTCATGGATCCGATAATATCATGTATGGAATACGATGTTATCGATAATACATGTATGGAATGCGAATGGGACGAGGAACCGCGCCGTCAGAACAGGTCCTCACTACGCGAGTCGCGCGGGGGTCAGCCTTCATTGCATTCCCATCCCCCCGTAGGTCCCTTGCTCCCTTCCGGTTCCGCCATTGTTTGATTTTGTTATGATGTGCAACTTACGAAGGTGAAGGTCTAACAGTAAGCCTGCGCGACACAAGTTATATGAGTTAAGGCGCCCAAACCGGCACCCGCTCGCGCCGCCCTCGTCGCCTCTGCTGACTGTGCTCTCCCCTGGCGCACCCCCTGCCCCTGGGAGGACCCATCATGGTGTGAGGTACCGGGTGTGATATCTATACTGTAATCAGTAATAGCGTATGCAGCTGTACTTTAGCTAATTTAGCTCTGACTTGGGCGGGACTTGCATCGCTTGGTCGCGGGGCTTGTGGCCCACCGTCTGGAGCCACTTGCTGCGCCCGCACGGCACCACGGCTGCCGGCCCTCGGTCGCTCTGCGCCCTCACTCTCTGCGCACTCGCATCATGCGGCTCGAGTATAAGGAATTGAGGTGTATGCAACGGTACCGCACTACCGCTGCCTTTGCCTTGACAGCTTGACTTGACATGACTTGGACTTGATTGCACGTTCATGAACAGCCTCGTTCTGATTAGTCTCGCCGCTGGCGTCACCACGCGCCCTGCTATTCGACCCGCGAATCTCGTAGTCATCGGCGGCGGCGCCGCGGGCTTCTTCGGCGCCATTCGAGCCGCGTCGCTCGCGCCTTCACTCCGCGTGCTGCTGCTCGAGGCCTCGCCGCGCTGCCTGACCAAGGTGAGCATCAGCGGCGGTGGTCGGTGCAACGTGTGCCACGACGAGACCAAGGAGGTGCGACAGCTTGCAAGTGGCTATCCACGCGGCGAGCGCGCAATGCTCGGTACCTTCACCAAGCGTTTTGGCGCGAAGGACGCGGCCGCTTGGTTTCGCGCCCGCGGCGTGGAGCTTAAGACGGAGGCCGATGGCCGAATGTTCCCAACGACGGACGATAGTGCGACTATCGTGAACGCCCTGTCTGACGCAGCGCGGAAGGCAGGGGTGGAGGTACTCACGCGTTGCAAGGTCACCAAGGTGCATCGGCTCGGTGACGGCGACGACGACGACGGCGACGGCGAGGACGGCGGAGGCGGCACCGCGGAGCGCTTTGAGGTGTGCTACACGGCCGATGGCGGCTCTGAGGTGGTGCGCTGCCGCTCGCTGCTCTTTGCCACGGGCGGCTCACGCGAGGGCCACCGGCTCCTTTCCGACCTCGGCGTACGCATCGTGCCTCCGGTGCCTTCGCTCTTCACCCTCGACCTCGCGCCCAACCACGTGACTAGCGGCCTCGCGGGCATCTCCGTGCCCGAGGCAGCTGTGCGGCTGCGCTGGCTGCCCAACGAGCCGGCCGGGGCGGAGGGCGGGGTGGAGGCGGAGGTGGAGGCCAAGGCTGAGGCGGAAGCAGGTGTCCACAGCGACGCCCTCGCCGCCGACGCGAGAGGCAGCGGCAGCGGTAGCAGCGGCAGCGGTAGCAGCGGCAGCGGCGGCGGCGAGACGACCGCAGCCACCACCACGACCACCACCACAGCCGCTAGCAGCGGCGGGCGCAAGCACGGCGGCGGTCGGCGCAAGGGCGGCGGCGCGGGCGCCGCCTTCGAGGCTACCGGTCCAGTCTTGATCACACACAAGGGCCTCTCGGGCCCCGCGTGCCTCCGACTCTCGGCATTTGCGGCGCGCGAGCTCGCGGAGCATCAGTATCGCGCCGAGGTGAGCGTGAGCTGGGCGCCGCACCTGAACGAGGAGCAGGCTGTTGAGGAGCTGCGCGGGTTCGGCGCGCGGGCGCCCAACAAGGCGCTTGGCTCATACTGTCCAGTCGGGCTGCCGAAGCGTCTGTGGGCAAACCTGGTCACTAGCGCGGGAGTCGATCCCGCCAAGACCTGGGCGCAGCTGCCCAAGGTGGAGCTGCGGCGCGTGGCGCAGGCGATCGTAGCCAGCAAGCTGCGCGGCGTCGGCAAGTCGACCAACAAGGACGAGTTTGTCACCGCGGGCGGCGCCGACCTCTCACAGCTGCACGCGCACTCGTTCGAGTGCAAGGAGCCACCTGGCCTCTTCCTCGCCGGCGAGGTGCTCGATGTCGATGGCATCACCGGCGGCTACAATTTCTTGAATGCCTGGGCGACGAGCTGGTGCGCGGGCACTGAGATCGCGAGGGACGTCGGGGCAGTCGTTGAGCAGTAGTAGTGAGCCGCTCAATCCTTTAGATTCTTTGGGCGGCAGCTCGCCGCTGAGTGTCCATCGGTGCAGAGTGACCATCCCGCGCTCGGCTACGGTACTGATGACGTTCGTCATTTCCCTTTTCCGCGAAGCAACCAAACGATCGCTCAACTGCGGTGGACTGGGCCGATCTTGCGACGAGCGGCACACGTGCACTGGAGTGATGCAGGTCCGGGCAGCGTCGGATGTCGGCCTGCCGGGTAACCTCTCACACCGAACGCCTCGCGCGCCGCTCACCAGCCGCAACGAGACGCGCCGCCCGTTGCCAAAGGAGATCAACAATCGTCCTCCAGGCATCGCAGCAGCGGCGGCGGCCTATGCGGCGCAGACGCCGCGACGCGCACTGTCCGCACGTCCGTCGATGTCCTCATCGCAGAATAGGCGCATGTCCGTGGGCGGCACCGACCCGCTCGCGCCCTTTGGCTACCAGACCATGAGCCCAATCGCACAGGGTGCATTCTCGCAGGTGGCGCGGGCGCGGCACCTGTCGACGAAGCGCGAGGTGGCGGTCAAGACGTTCAACAAGCAGAAGATCGCCAAGGAGCCCCACCTCGTGCAGGCGATGAAGAACGAGCTCGATGTGCTGCGCGCGTTGCAGCCGACAGCGCATGCGCACGTCGCCAACATCATCGAGCTGCTCGACACGAAGTCGTCGCTGCATGCCATCCTCGAGTACTGCTCGGGCGGTTCGCTGCAGCGTAAGCTGGCGGGGCGGCCGCATGCGACCGGCCTGGGCGAGCGCGAGGCGGGCCAGATCGCCGCTCAGGTCGGCTCCGCGCTCTGTCACCTGCACAGCCACGGCATCGCGCACCGTGACATCAAGCCCGAGAACATCCTCTTCGAGGATGCCGGGCACGCGGCGATCAAGCTTTGCGACTTCGGGTTCGCAGTCGACTGCGGTACTCGGCGCGTCAAGACCGTCTGCGGCTCGCCACAGTACATGGCGCCTGAGCTATCGCGTCGAGAACCTTACCTCGCGTGGCTGGTCGACATGTGGGCGTTTGGTTGTGTCGTCTTCGAGATGCTCGAGGGAAAGCCGGCATTCCGCGGATCGTCGATGGAGCAGCTCAACATCCGGATCGTGCGTGCAAGCCACGAGGCCTTCACGTCCGCCTCGCCACCCGCCGCCCGCCAGCTCGTCAAGGAGCTCGTTGTCGTCGATGTCGCCAACCGCAGCCCCGCGCACGTCGCGTTACAGCACCCTTGGTTTGCCTCGCTGGGCCTCGCCGTCAATGTGCCGCCCCTCCCGCCACGGGGCGGCGCGCCACGTGGCACCACCTCGCACGGTACCTCGCGCAGCACCTCGCCGGTCGGCTCGCGGGCCGAGACAGTTGAGCCGCCACCGCCGCTTGCCGCGTGTGCGAGACCTTTGGGGGCCGTAGACTGGATGGCGGCTGCCTTTGGCGGCGGCCACGCCCAGTACGACCCTCATTACAACGCCCAGTGCGACGAGAGCGCGCGGCTGAGCGGGTCCGAGGGACGGTACTGCGAGCAGCAGTGACGTCCCGCCCGATTGGTGGCAAGGCATGCGGGGCGAGGCATGGGGGGCAAGGAGTTGCCGACTTGTCCGATGCCGACTTGTCCCAGCAGCGGCAGCAGCCTCGGAGGCTCTGCGCCATGTGCACGCCCATCTCAGGCGCCGCTTTTAACTCTATTTGAAAGCGGGCTCGAGCGGCTGTGGTGGAGTATTCGCGCCGGTGCGATCAAGCCGATGACCTCTCAGAAGGCCTGTGGTGGTGGGGAGCGCCAGGAGTACAGCCGGGTGCACCGAGGGAATTGGGACGCGGCTCCATGCGAGATGACATTGTGGTTCCTGTGATGCGCGTGACGGTCCAGGCGTACAGCTGATTAGGCAATATGTGCGGGGTCGACCTCCGAGTTGGACTTGGAGTCCCCTTGATGACGCTCGATGATGCTGTACGTGTCACGCCGCCGCCGCGGCCACGGCCGTCGGCGTCGCGCAGCCCCATCGGCACGTCGTTCGACAGCCCCACGCCTGTGCGCGGTACAGTTTCCTCAACTTCGGTATTACCCGCGGTCGATAGCAGCCGGTTCGTCGTCCGTCAACCGGTTTCGTGTGCGCAGTAGCGGGATCGGGGAGTTCATCCGCGGAGATGCGAGATCGGACACGCGGATCGCCCGCTAACGAAGTACGATCGTTAAAACGTTATCACTAACGTTATCACCAATCCGCTTTTCCGGTCGATGGGGATACATTTGGTAACATTTGGTACCACGACGGTCCCTTTTTTTCCAGTCGCCGCTGGCAGGTCGTCTTCCTGACCCGCCGGGCGCCGACCCGCGCTTCACCTCCACTGCACCTGCCCATGCTCGATGCTCTCGGCTGACTTCGGCCATGCGTGTCGCCTTAATGTCGCCATTCTGCCGAGGGGGTGCTGCCGAGGGGGTGCTGCCTTGCCTCGCCCACCTCACGCGAGCACCACGTTGTCGATGAGGCGCGTGTTGCCAAGGCGCACCGCGATCGCCGCGAGCACGCCGGCGGCGTCTTCGCCGCCCGTGCTGCCGCCCAGCAGTCCCTCGAGCTCTTGGCCATCTTGCATGCTCGCGAGGCTCAGGTAGTCGAGGGCCATCAGAGGCTGCGCCCCGATGACGGCCGCGGCGCGCGCGCGCAGCCTAGCTGCCGAGCGCTCGCCTTGGGCATACGCGTCGGCGACGGCAGTCAGGGCGGCGTACACGGCGGGCGCCGCCGCGCGCTCCTCGGCGGACAGGTACACATTGCGGCTCGAGAGGGCGAGGCCGTCGGGCGCACGTACAGTCGGTCCCACCACGACCTCCACGTCGAAGTCGAGGTCGCGCACGAGGCGCTGGAGCACGATGCACTGCATGCCGTCCTTCTGGCCGAGGTACATGGCCCGGGGCTGCGTGATGTTCAGCAGCTTGGTCACGACCGTCGCCACGCCGCGGAAGAAGCCCGGGCGCGCCGCCCCCTCGCCGACCACGTCCGCGCCCTCGAGGTCGACAAACGGCGCGAGGCGTGCGCCTCGCGGCCCGCGAGGGTACATTTCTTCGGCGCGCGGCGCGAAGACGAAGTCGACGCCGCCGGCGCGCGAGAGCGCCTCGAGGTCCGCCTCGAAGGTGCGTGGGTACTTGCCCAGGTCCTCATGTGCCGCGAACTGCTTCGGGTTGACGAAGATGGAGACGGCCACGCGCTCGTGCCGCTCGCGCGCAAGTCTCACAAGGCTCAGGTGTCCCTCATGCAATGCCCCCATCGTGGGTACGAAGCCCAGAGCGCCGCGTGGCACGACGCCGCGCGCTTGCAGTGCGCGCCACTCGGCGATCGTGCTCACGACTTGGGGCGCCGTGCGCCCGTCCGCGCCCACGCCCGCGAGCGCAACCGCCGCGCGACCCGGGGTAGACGCCGCCGCAGCGGTGTTGGTTGGGGTGAGGCCATTGGTGCTGATCGAGACGGCATGTGCGTCGACGATGGGGGCGGCGCCATCCCGGGCGCCGTCCCGAAGGCCATCGGCGACGACATTGTTGGCCACCGGCGGCGGCGGCGGTGGCGTCTGCGGCGGCGGCAGGCCGACGCGGCGGCAAAAGTCGCCGAGGTGCTCGTGGCTGATGGGGAAGGTGTGGCGTGGCTGTGGGAAGGCGCGCGCGTCGACAGCGTGCACATACTGGGCGAGGGCGTCACGCATCGGCTGCTCGAGCTTGCTGAACTGGCGCACGAACTTTGGCACCTTTTGGTCGTACAGCCCGAGGAGGTCGTGGAAGACTTGCACCTGGCCCGAGGTACCGCCGCCCGCGCCGATGCCGATCGTGGGGATGGCGAGCAGACTCGTGATGCGCTGGGCGACTTCGGCGGGCACCATCTCGAGCACGATCGCGAAGCACCCCGCCGCCTGCAGCGCGAGTGCGTCCTCGAACAGGCGCGCCGCCTCGGCGCCCGTGCGCCCTTGCACGCGGTAGCCGCCGAGGGCCGCGTACGACTGTGGCGTGAGGCCGATATGGCCCATGACGGCGACTCCCGCATCGACGAGCGAGCGAACCTGCGGCACCACACGCCCACCTCCCTCGAGCTTGACCGCGTCCGCTCGCCCCTCCTTGACAAGCCGCACGCCGTTGCGCGCCGCATCCTCCGCCGTGAGGTACGAGCCAAAGGGGAGGTCGCCTACGAGCAGCGCGCGGCTCGTGCCCGTGGCCGCGGCGCGGCAGTGGTGCACCATCTCGTCCATAGTTACCTCGGTCGTGTCCTTGCGCCCGAGCACCACCATGCCCACCGAGTCCCCCACGAGCAGCATGTCCACGCCCGCGCCGTCGGCGATGCGCGCGCTCGGGTAGTCATAGGCGGTCACCATGCTGATCGGTTGCTCGCGCGCGTGCTTGAGGCGTAGCTGGTGCAGGTTGAACTTGGGCGCGGCAGGCGCAGGCCCGGCCACGGCGGGCGCGCCATACGGCGCTGGCGCTGGCTCCTCTGGCGAGAACGGCTTGGGCGCCGGCTGCTGAGAGAGCAATGTGTCACGGGCGGTGCCGCCACCGTAGAGTCGGAGCGTGGCCTCGGCGTTGCCGGTGGCGCCCTTGGATGGGATGCCACGGAAGGCAAGCTGCGATGAGCGCCGGTGCGGAACGGCCAGAATCGCCGAATTCGCAGCCCTTTCCATGCGCAGCGAGCGGCCGAAGCACAGGAAGGATGTGAACTGTGAGCACAGCACGTAAGAGCGCGAGCGCGACACGCGTCAGCGACGGGGCAGGTGGGCGCGAGCACGATGGGGACACGGCGAGGGCCACCGAGCATATCACGTGAAAGCGAGCGAGTGCGAGCGCGACGCGCGTCAGCGGCGGGGCAGGCGGGTGCGAGCATGGCGGACGGGGGTGAACGCGCAACGAGGCATGGCACGGCTCCCGAGGCCATCGCGCACACAGCAGGGCCTCACGCACATGCCGTGGCCAGCGCTTCTCAATGAAGGTGGCGACGTTAGAGGCGCAGGTGTCGGTCATAAAGAGCGAGCCGCCTGTGCGTTTGGCACACTTTAGCCCGTACCCGCCCGGCTGGCGCCGTATGATCGCCGTGTACTTGTACATTTACGAGAAAAACACGCGCGCCTGCCTGGGCCACCCCGAGCTCGATCCGCACCTGCAGGACGGATCTAAATCTGACGAAGTCTTTCACATGAACACGTGCCTTTCAGAACTTGTCAATTGTCGCAGTATTTCAAATGAAAACTTTCATACGGACGCACAGCGCGATCAGCCGCAATCCGAGTACCCTCTACAGTAGTCCTGTACCCGGTACTGTCTTCACGCGTGACGATGAACATGGCAAATGCCGATGCGGGTGGAGTGCCGTTCTTCATGTACGAGGACCCTTCGCTGGATCACTCGTGGCTCTCTGCGTGCCGTGGGTTTCACGAGGTGCGCAGTGGCGTGCGTATGCAAAACACCGCAGAGGTGGGTGCCGCAAAAGTGTTCAGGCGGCATCCACTCCGGGTCCTGGATCCGCAGCAGGCTTTGCTGTTCTTCGTGCCCGTGTTCACGTACGTGAGCAAGTGGGTCTCATCGCCATGCAGGAACAGCACGGGCCACCGGCAGCGAATGGCAGCCGCGGCCGCGACACTCAGCACCTCGCCACAGTGGCAGCGCTTTCGTGGGCGTGATCACTTTTTCGTGAGCACCACTTGGAGCACCGCGAAAACATCCTTCCGTTCGCAGCTTTTCGAGCTGGCGGCGCCACTCGCGTGCGGTGTCGCAGGGCGTTACAAGCAGTTTTGCGCCCACGCATGCACGCGACGCAGCTCGGCGCTCGCGTCGTGCACAGTCCATGCACCCTATGCCATCAATCCACACACCATCACGCAAGCCAGGCGGCGCACGCGTCGGCCACTGCTCGTCTCATTCTCCGGCTCATTTGACGTTTGCTGCACGGGCACAGCCATACGATGTCGGCTCGGCGACTACGTCATGGCTGGTTTAAATCAGCCCGACGTGCTGATTCGCCCGTCGCTACCTGCCAACGCAACAAGGACGATGTCGGGTGCGTGCACCGAAAAGGCGCTGCAACGGCTTGGCGAAGAGCTCGCACGCCGTCGGGCAGCATCGGCACCAACGGGGGCAGAACCTTCTGAGGAGGGTGCCGAAACATCGCGAGCTCTGCATCGGCAACTCGCCATCGCGTACCTTTCATCGCGTCCACGATTGACAGCCCCCGCCGAAGCAGCTCTTATATCCGCCGCGGGAGATGATGGCGACAAGGAAGGTGACGATGCGAGCTCCCATGGCCGGCGACTTGGAGAATCGTGGCGCGAAGCCGCCGTGGGCCAGGAGGCCATCCGCACAGACGCGCGCATCATGGCCTCCTCGGTCTTCTGCTTCACGCCCGCCGGAGACACGTGCGTCGCCGGGCGCTTTTATAGCGCTGTCGCAGCCGGCTGCATCCCCGTCGTGGCGTGTAGAGGCGCGCCACACCCCGTCGCCTTTGAGCACCTACTCCGCTATGATCAATTTTGGATATCGTTGAGCGCTGCCGAGTGGGATGACGCAACCACACTTCTCCAGCGGCTACGGCGCATCAACGCGACGGAGATCAAGCGGTACCAGAGCGCCCTCGAGCGCCACCGCGCCGATGTGCTTTACGACGTGCCTAATAGCCGTGTCGGTAGCAATTTGCTCAACGAGATGCTGCGAACGTGCTACTCTAAGGCCGCGCTCGCCGATTATCAGGCACATGGCATATGCAACGTGAGCGACACGGCGTGGCCACCACGAGCTCTAGGCGACAGAGCTTCAGCCTTGGCGGGCGAGCGGGGGCAGACTCAGGGGCGGACGCCGAGTACGAGTTGAAATCACGGATACCATTAGGATACCATTGAGCATTGTGCACGAGAGTCGGGTACAGACAGCTTCTCGTTTGGAGCAGGGCCGCGAATAGAGAGTGACAAACGCGTCTCTTGCGGAGCGCTCCGGCGTGAACTATAATAATTAATATCCGGTAAACTGGGCCGTACTTCGGCCGTTCGGTCTTTTACAGATTACACTCGGAAAAAGTCGATCCGGGTGTGCAGTACTAGAGTGCCGAGTGGCGAGTGCAAGCTGTGAGTGATAGGGAGTGGGCTGGGATATTAGGGACTCTGAAGTCTGATCTCTGTTGACCACCTAAGAGCAATTGATTGACTCGACTGTAAACAGCTGAGGTGGAGTGTGTAGAAGTACGCCGGCGGCGACAGCGCTCCACACCAAAGTCTTGCCACTCGTCCCTATCCTGAGCCCAGAGGATGATCTAGAAGGATGCGCCTTGAAGCATGCTTCGTGCCAGCCCGCGCGAGCGAGCGCTTTCGTAGTTTCCCGTTCGTGCTTGCCCGCTCGAGAGCGATGTGCGTAGCTGCAACGAAATCGAAAATGGCTTGAGCCAGTATGGGCGTCGCCCACGTCGGCACGGGGCAGCCAGGCGGCAGCACACAGCTCCAGCGAGCACCGATCGTTCTTGAGTCTCTCGAAAGTCTCTCGGAAGTCTCACGGGATGGAGGCACTTGCCAAGGAGCTCACGGGCAGCCCCATCGGATACGCGCCGGGTGACCAGGCGACAGGAGCCAGTATGCACTGTGGCACTTGCAGCATGGGCGCCTCAGTGGCAGCGGCGGCGGCGGTGGCGGTGGTGATGACGGCGGCGGCGGCGGCGGCGGCGATGTTCACGGCGGTAGACCGCTGCGACGGCTTTATTACGACAACGGCGCCCGCACCGGCGAGCACCTCGGGCGGACCAGCGCAGCGGTGCACTGCCCACGAGCGAGACTCGAGTGTGAATGTGAATGTGAGACTCGAGTGTGGCCAAGGGGCGTCAGTGCGGGGACGACGCACGGGCATGCTCGGCCTTGGAAGGGTTGGAAGGGGGTGGCAGGGGAGGGTGACAGATAGCACGCGGGCGACAGGCGAGCGATCCTATGCATGTGGATGCTGATCGCATACATTGCAGCGGGGGATCGGACAGCCGGCGCTCGTCGCGCTCGCGTCTGGCCGCCGCGGATCGCGCGGCGCTCGAGGGCATGACGGGCCTAGTCGAGGGCATCCCGGGCGAGGGCATGCCGCTCAGGCATGGGAATCGGGTGACGCCGCCACGCCGCCACGTCGATAGGTCAGCGGCTACTGCCGGCGTCTCGAGCACCCCGATCGCGCAGGTGGTGGCTGAGTGCTCGTCGCCGCTGGTAGCGGGAGCGACGGCCGTGGCGGCACTCGCATTCACATTCACACTCGCGGCGCCGGCCGGCTTTGCGAGCACGGGCGATGCGAGATGGTTCGCCGAGTCGGCCGGCGAGATGGTCGGGCGGCTGCGCCCACCCCCGGGAGGTGTCGAGCGCTGTGTCGAGCGTGGCGAGGAGAGCCAATCAAGCCTATCGCGCTCTGCCGCCTGCCGGCGCACAGAGCGATCAACGCTCGCCGAGATGGCCGCCGCGACGCCATCCTCTTCCACAGAGGGCTGCCGACCACCTCCCGTGCCGAGAGGTACACCGAGGTCTTGGGCCCTGAGGTCTTGGCGCGGGCCGAGGTCTTCGATGTCGCCCTCGACGCCGGTCAAGAAGCCGCCCTCGCCGTCCTGCTCGGAGGCGCCGAACAGCGAGCCCGGCGCGTCGGTGTCGAGAAGGGGCAACCCCGATGCACCTGGGTGCCATGGGCTCCACATGCCGCCGAGTGCGCTGCTCGCCACGGAGGGCGAGCGTGCCCAGGACTGCTCGGGCACGGGGTAGTCGAGGCCACTAAAGGAGCGCGAGCGCACGAGGCGCTTTGTGGCGCTCGTGGGCAGTCGCACCTCAGGGCTTGGCTGCTCAGCAACGAGAGACAGCTCAGAGAGCGCCGCATCGAGCGTGCGCGACGTGGCGTCGAGGCGGTCGGCGGACAGGAGGGCATGTGCGCGCTCGGCCGCGTCGCACGCCTCCCACGTGCGCAGCGCGTCCAGCACCTGCTCAAGCGCCGCGCTTTGCTCCGCCACCGTCGCCGCGAGGGTCGCGAGGGCAGCCGCGCTACTGCTCGCTGCCGCCTCTCGAACGCAGCGTTCCTCGTCCTCGCGCCGCGACGCCGCGGCCGCGGAGCTCTGCGCGTGCATCTCCATCTGCTCAACCTCGCGGCCGACGCAGTGCGCGTCCGCAAGCAGGCGCAGGTGCTGCAACTGACCCTCCACTCGCTGCGTCGTGCCAGCCTCCTCCAGGGCCGCCAGCTCACATGCGAGCAGGTGCTCGTCCACGGCGTGCCGCCGCTCTGCCAGCCGGTAGCGGCCCTCGGCCAAACCCACGCCCGACTGGAGCAAGCGATGCGATTCAGCGCGCGTCGCGACCATCTCCGCGTCCATCGCCCGCATCTCTTCACGCAGCGCCTCCAGCTCAACAGCATCGCGTGACCACTGCTCATGCATTCGCACCGTTGCCGCGGTGAGCAGCGCGTTGTCGGCGCGAAGGGCGGCAATCTGCTCCTCGTACTCCTTCTGGTCGCTCAGGCGCGCCTGCTCCAGCGACGCCAACTCTTCGCCAGCGCTGCGCGCCTCTTCCTGGCGTTTGTGTTGCAGGAGTCTCAATTGATCTTCCAACCTTCGGCGATACGTGTGTAGGGCGGCGATCTGCGCCATCTCTAGCGACTCTGGCGGCTCCTTGCTGCTCTGATTTGTGTCGGCAGCAGGATGCGTCTCGGACGGCGCGCGCGCGGCGGCGCACCGACCGGCCGCTTGGCGAGTAGCCGCAACGTGTTCCATTGCGGAAGATGCGAAGATGTGCTTCGCCGTCAATGGAAAACGTCATCATCAAAGATTGCACGGCACGCCAATGATCCTCAATGAGAAAAACAGTGCCCTGGCAAAGTCCGCAGCTCACCTGCAGATGAAGTGGCGCCTCGGTGGCAGTGGAACATGCAAACGGTGGCTTGGATTGCGATCGCCTCGGCTCCCGTACATGGTGCGCCGGAGCTCTCAAACGGTCGCCGTGTGCCCGCTAGTGCGCACCAACATCGCCTTGATCAACGCACGCTCTCGTTCGTGTGCTGAGCAGGCTACCTGAGGACGCAATTACTGCTCCGTCCTGCCTCGCCACTCTCGTACAGCGCGATTCGGCCGGGACTCTCGCAACGCGTGGCTCCCGTGAGAGCGCAGCAGAGTGGTTCGTATGATGCGCCCGTGGCCGGTGACTATCCCAACGGACCGCGAGCAGGTGCGTTTGTGTGTATGCGCGCCATGTCTGTCATTGCGATGGCGCCCCACGATGACTGTGCACAAGTCACGTTGCTGACCCGTGCTCCCTGCGCTTGCGCTGCTGTCAGGCCCGGGCGCACTTGGCCTCAGTGCCTTTGGGCTGCTCGTGACGATCATGGCGAGCGCCAACCTCCTCTCAATGACGGGGCTCATCGCGACCCTCTCGTCGAGCGTGGCGGGCCTTTTTGCATTCAAGTTAACCAAGGAGCTCAGCCGTCGCGGCGTCGACCGCAAAAAGGTGGTCGACACCGCCAAAAGCACGGCGGTGAGCACCGCGCGGCTCACTGTGCGCTGTGCCATCACCGTCGGGATCGCCGTCGCCTACGCCGTCGCCTCGCTGGTAAGTGGCGAGCCGCCTCTTGCCGCTTTCCCGCAGCGCGCCGCGAACCGAGCAGTGAGCCCCGATGTGCCCCGATGCGAGCGCAGGTGTCCCTGCTGGTGTGGCTGCTCACGCGACTCGGCGAGTCGCTCCTCTTGGTGGCCGAGCTCACTTCGCGTCTGAAGCCCGTGGCGGAAGGCGCGTCACCACGCTATCTGCCACCTCCATACGAGGCGCCCGAGCCAACGCCCGCGTACGCGCCGCCCGCGCCCGCGCCCGCCTCTCCCCGCTTCGCGTACAACTTTGGCGGCCGCGGAGTATCCGCCGCCGCCGCCGCGCCTTCGCCGGCGGTAGCGCTCGCGCCCGAGGAGGAGATGGATCCTCGTGAGGTGGGGCGGCAGCTGGCGGTGGAGCAGATGCTTAAGCGCTCGTCGGCAGCGGCGGCCGCCTCCAGGAAGGTGGAGCAGGCCAAGTCGGAGATGCTCCAGGCGCGCCAGGAGGAGGCACTCCGGAAGGTCTTCGAGGACAAGCGCAAGGATCAGATAGGCAATGCTCGCTCCTCGTCGGCGGCCGCGTCGCAGCCGCTCAGTACGGCGCTCAAAGCGCGTGTGCTGAGCGCCGCCTCGGGCGCCCCCGTGAGCACGCGCCCCCTCGCCAACCGCAGCCCGAGCAGCCTGTCACCGGACCTCAAAGCTGCCCTTCGCCCCAACGCCACCGACGCCGCCCCGCCGTCGTCCTACTTCACCTTCCGACCGGGCAATCGCGCACCCCCCAAGGCTGGTCGCGTACCCCCGCCGCCTCCGGCGCCATCGTCGCTCCGTGCGGCGACCCTGCCACGGCCGAATTCGCTCGCGGCCGCGGCCGCCGCTGCCAAGGTGGGGACCAAGACGAATGTGGGGGCTGTGGGGACCAAGGCGGCGCCAACATCGGTGCGCCCTCTGCCGAGCGGTCGCCACGATGTGAGCCTTGCCGACCGAATGCGACGACCAGACAGCGGACGACCAGACAGCGGCGCGGCGGCCCCATCGCCCGCGGCGCCCGCGCCCGCGGTGCCGAGCTCGCCGCCGCCGCGCGGCCTCTCGTCGCCGCCCGCCGCCGCCGTCGCGCCGCCGCCTGCCCCGCCTCCCGCTGTACCGCCGCCTGCTGTGCCTGCCGCCGTCCGACAGGCGCCGCCTTCTTCACCCGAGTTGCCCAAGACGGTGGGCGAGGCCAAGCAGAGCATCGGCATCGGCAGCAGCAGCAGCCGCGGCGGCGGCAGCGTGTCAGCCAACCAGTGGCTGCCACGCGGCATCAAGCTGAGCAGCACCAGCCCGCCACCGCCGCCGCCGGCTTCCAAATGAGAGGCGCACAGCATGAGGGTGGCGTGAGGGAGGCGCGCAGTGGAAGGGCGTGATGGCGGAGTTCCATGCGGGGAGCCCATGGGGGAGTCAATGGGGGAGGAGGGTGGCCTATTGGCGGCCAGCGAGACTTCGTATCACAAGTGGCGACGGGGCAGGTTACTGCAGGTCTGTGTGTTGGCACCGGGAGAGGGATCGAATGCCTATGGCCATGCCCGCGCGATGCGGACACCGCTGATGACGAGCCGGGACAGTCCGGACAGACGCAGTCGAAGACGCAGACTCAGATATTTGTACTTGCATGCTTGGGTGGCCCGGCCGTGGCGCCCGCGGCGCACAGATTGTATGTTCCCGCCGGGCGGCGCGGCGCCGGCGGTCTGCGGTTGGCGTCCCCCGCCGCGCGATAGCTCGTCATATACGCAAAACGCTGCGCCTGCGGTTGGCGTCCATAGACCATACACATCGAAAATCATGTAACGAACGCCGAGGCAAACTCTCAAAGGCAAACTTATTACTGGCGGTATCCACGGAGCCACTTAACTGTGGATGTGCGGTACTTTGCGCGTACCGCGGCTAGACTACGGTACGCGGTCCGATCGTCCGAAGGCTCGGCCTCGCGCGGCCGCGGGCGCTCGCCGCGCGGCCGCGCCGCGGGACCCACCTGCGCACCTCCGCCCCGGTCTTCGACTCGTGCGCCGGGAGCGCTGGAAATAACGTTTGAATTACGCGTTGTAGCGGTACTGGAGTAATGCGCAGTGTCGCACGCCGTCACGAACGTCCGCCGTCTCGGAACTGCCCTCCCCGGCGTAACTCGAAGGCGTATCGCTAGAGATCTGAGGGGCGAAACCGAATCACCCAAGGTCGCAGCGCCGCTTGTGTACATGTTGCGGCGAGGTCTATGAGACGCCCTTTTTGAGTATCCTCATAAACTCAGCCTCATTGATGAAGCCGTCCTTGTCGAGGTCGGCCGCGATGATCATCTCCTCGATCTCCTCGTCAGTCATGGTCTCACCGAGCTCTCGAGCCACGACCTGCAGGTTGGCGCACGAGATGCGGCCCTGATGGTCGAGGTCGAACTGCCTGAAGGCACGCATCGCGTCCTGCGCACCAGCATGGGATGGGGACGGTCGTTCGCGCACGTCCTCGGTCGCGCAATCGTCTGGTCTGGTCCACGAGCGTGGGCTCGCGGGGGCACACCTCCTTGGTGTCCTTTTCGCACATCTTTTGCTGCAGCAGCTCCAGGAATTCGTTGAAATCAATGAACCCCTCCTTATTCTCGCTTTTATCCACCGACGCGATCATAGCCCTCACCTCTTCCTTGCGCGGCTCGAAGCCGAGCGCACGGAGCACCACTTTAAGTGCAGTTGCATCGATCACACCCTGCCCCTCTGCGTCGAAGAGATCAAAGGCCTGTCGGATTTCGCTGCGCTGCTGCTCGCTGAGCATCAGCTTCCCGCGAGCCGCCTGCGCATGCAAGAGTTGGGCCACTCGCGAGTGAGCCGTCAGAAAAGGCAGTCTGGAGCAATCGGAGAAGAAATGGCCACCATTTCTTTTGCGAACGGCCTGGCGCTGTTCCGGGCGTGACTTTGAACATGTAGCGGGAGTCGCGAAAAACGGGGGCGCCCTTAACCAACGGTCCATTTGCAAGATACATGTAGCGTCCGCGAAACCGTTTGCGGCTCCTTCTCCAGCGAACCTAACGACCGAGAAGTCCGAGGACATGATGGAGAGCCACTCCCTGCTCTTACACCCTGCGCTTGGCGGACGGCTGCCCTCGCAGACGAGCACCTGGACGGCTGAGCTCGACGAGGTGCTGGCGCTCGCCGTTCGGCGACATCTATTCGATTTCGCTGCCGCGTCAAACGAGCTTCGTCTGCGGCATCCGGCTCTTCAGCACTGCGATGCTGCCGCGTGCCGCCAGCGCTGGGCAGAGCTCGACCTGCTCGCATGCGCTAGCTTCGCGGACGCCGCAGATCCTGCGGATGCGTCCGACGACGCCCCGCCCTCCGATTTCAACATCTTCCACAACAGCCTCCGCTCGCAGATGAAGCAAATCTTTAGCGGTGTCCGGTCAGAGCTTCCGACCATGGCAGACGATGAGGACGAGGAGGACGAGGACGACGAGGACGAGGACGAGGAAGAGGACGAGGACGAGGAGGACGGGAACGAGGAGGGTGATGAGGGCAAGCCTCCATCGGCAGTTCCTCGCATGGTCGTCGAGGATGTCGACTCCGAGCCAGCAGCGGCCTACTCCAAAGCTCCAGAGGTCCGACGTGCTCCGCGAGGAGTGAGCGGGCCGAGAAGCGCGTGGGAGGCGGCGACACCTGCAGCGGATGCGGACGATGATGATGGTGAAGACGTGACCGAAGAGGCGATGCCGCCCAAGGAGCGCGGCGCTGGCCTCGAGATGGCCCGTGGCTCCAAGACTGCTCCTGCCTCCGCCGCCGGCAAGGGGCGAGGCAGCGGGCGCGGCGATGGCGGGCGCGACAGCGGGCGCGGTGTCGGGGGCGGCGGCGGGCGCGGCGGCGGGCGCGGCGGCGGGCGCGGCGGCGGGCGCGGCGGCGGGCGCGGCTCCATGTTCGCTTCGTCCACGGTTGACGACGACGACGACGACGACGAGGACGACGAGGAGGACTTTGATGATTTCCGGCGCTCCGTCAGAGGTCGAGGCAGCAGCATGGTAGGCACGGCACCCGCGCGTACGGCCTGGCGGCAGCAGGAGGCGCCGGACGACGACGAGGAGGAGGATAAGGAGGAGGACGAGGAGGGTGCTGAGGAGGCCGTCCGCCCCTCGCTGGCACCGGGACCGGCCCCGGCCCCAGTCCCCGTTCCTTCGGGTGGCGTACGCGAGGACGAGGAGGATGAGGAGACGGACGAGGACGGTGCTGAGGAGGAGAACGATACGGCCGCCGAGGCTGAACGAGCACAGGCTGCCGCCGAGGCGGATGTTGCCGCCGCCGAGGCTGCGGCCGCTGCTGCCTCCAACTCGGCTCGATTCGTCGCGCGGACGCCTGCCCCCCAACCAATCCGTGCCCGTGTCAACGTGAGGCTCCACAACTCCGTAGCTCCACCGCACGACGAGCGCGAGCGGCAGGTGCGGGCGAGCCGTGTGGCAATGCTCCTCGCCTCGCGCGGCGAACCGGTGCCCTCCTCGATGTTGCGAGCTGCGGCGGCGTCCTCTCAGCCGCAGCTCGCCGCGAGTGCGCTGCCAGTCGAGGCGAGCAACGCACCTGCCGCCATCACGGGCGATCTGCACGACGCTGTTGTGGCGAAGCAAGAGCCGTTGCTCAAGGCGTTGGCTAACGTTCACGACGACGCCCCGGGGGAGCTGTGGCTCGTTCGCATGCCCGTCGCACCGTCGGACTTGCCTCAGCTCGTGCAAGAGCTCGCGACACTCCTCGACGCGTTGCCCATCGCCGTCACGTCCCATGGACTCATCGGCCTCATGTTTGTGGCGACGCCGTCAGCGCCTCCTGTCATTCTCGCCCTTTCGCGCGGCTCGCCGAAGACGATGCTGGCGGCCGTTCCACAGCTCGCGGCGCGTTGCGAGGTGGTGGCGCTCGCCTCTGGAGACGCGGACGAGCTCGCGCCATTCTATCAACTTCCGTCTTCGCACTCCACGCTTGTGCCGACGCTCATGCCGAGCCCCGATGCGGATCTCGACCTTGCCCAGGAGCTGCAAGCTCCGAAGCTCGCGCGCACGGTCCTCATCATCAAGGAGCACGCGCTCGGCCGCGCCTCGACCATCCTGTGGATGCTCTCCGCGGCCGGGCTGCACGCCAAAGGCGCACGCCTTGTGCATCTGGAGGCTCAGGTGGGTTCCGCTGCGCAATTGGGCCTCGACACGCCCCTCTCGCCGGGTGCTGTGCTCGCCGTGCTGCTCGAGGGGTACGATGTGTGCGAGCGGCTCCTCGCCCTGTGTGGCGCTACCGACAGCAAGCTGGCACGGACCCTCGAACCCACCAGCATCCGAGCGCACTTTGGCATCGATCGCACGCAGAATGCCGTCTCCACGCCGCGCCACGACAAGGGCGCGCTGAGGTGCGTCGCCTACTTCTTCGGCGATCGTCTCGTCGATACCCCCTCCCGCGGCGAGCTCGTCGCGCTTGCGTTCCGCCTCGTCCGCGAGCCCATCCTGGTGGTCTGTGCGGGCGCCAGCGAGCAGAATAGGGCAGTGGCATCTGTCTTGATGAGTTGCATGCAACGCGCCGGATTTGCGCTCCACGGCGCTGCGCGTGCTTCCGAAAACGTCCTTGACGCCATCGGCATGGGTGGGCAGGCCACGCATGTGCCACGGTTCGCGTTCCTACTGAGTCGCGAGGGCGGAGCAGAGACCTTTGCCAACGCAGCCCTGCTGGAAGCGCAACGTGAGGGCGGTGATGGCATCCAGGCTAAAGTGCATAGATGCTCCGCGACTGTCGCGCGCGAGCTTCTGCTGGGGACTGTATCGACCAGCAGAGACGCTTACAAGTACGTGCTGTTCGCGTTGAAGAACGATATTCTCTGACAAGACCGGCATCAACCGCCGACGCGGGGCCATGCAATGAATCGTACTGTCTGCTCAGGTGCCACAGACAGCAGTCACGGACATCAGGTGCCACGGCTCGACTCTTGTATGAGCACGGGGGAGCCGCTCGGCAGGCCCGACTCGGCACCGAGACAGAGGTAATGTCATGGACCGAATTCGCTGTGTTGCACGCTGAGCTGCGACCGGGTTACGGCACTGGCTACTGCATCTCAAGCTTCAACAATCGTCTACGCTGTAATGGCGTCTGAGGATGGTGCAATGCGGACGGATCAACCAACGCGCGGCCAAAAAGCATGTAATTCTGCTTTTATCTCCGGTCTTGAATGTGGGCAGGAATTACACGGAATAGTAGAGCGGAATACACGGAGCTCGAGAAACGGTCGAGAAGCGCGGGACCCAAACGTATAATTGTCGTATTTTAAGTGCGAGCCGTTAGCGAATTTTACGTTACCCTACCGGGCGGTGAGGCCTTCGAGTGGCTGAGGCCGTGACACGTCTCGGAGCGCGCCGAGATGATAGCGGGGGCGCGTCGGCACCCCGAGTACACCCCGAGAGCACGCGCGTCGCGCCCGCAATTCGCATTTCCAGCTCCACGTGCCGGCACGCGACCCACGACGCCTTCTCACCACACGACGCGGCCGGAAGGTAGCGGAACGCACGGCCCACCGGCCCAGTAGCCGGTCCGAGCCCCAGCGCCCAGCCCCGCCCAGAGCCGAGAGCGTCGCCGACGAACGACATATACCGTCGTACCGGCCCCACAGCACATGCCCCTTAGAGATGATCGGCTAATGATCGGCGGCCTAAGTGCTTTACTAAGTGCTTGAGTCCTACCTATCTACTGCGTATCTGGTTCTATTGTCTGCCCTTTTTCAGCTGCCGCTTGCTGTTGCTGCTGCTGGCCTCCATGGCTGCGGCCGGAAAGAGCTCCTCGGGCGTGCTCACTGACAAGGCCCCGATCCAGAGAGCGACTCGAGAGAGAGCCACTCCCAGTGTCGACGCACTCGAGGCGAGGCACTGGCCCATCTTCCTCGGCATCGGCACCGGCGCCGTCGTCCCGTAGCAGAGGTATGAGCGCTCGGGATAAATAGGGCCGCCATAGGCGAAAGCACTCTGCGGTGCCGCGTCCGCAACGGGGCGCATGCGCAGCCACCGACGGGGAGCACGAGCGCAGCCACGGCAGGTAGGGGCCTCCAGAGAAGCGCACGATCAGTGCATTGGCTGCGTCGCGAGCAGGCGAGCGGACAACGTGCACCGCACGGAAGGGTTGGAGCTGGAACGGGATGCTGACACCATCTTGCCCGTACAGCCGCTGCCAGAAGCGGAGCTCATCATACGCGAAAGCTTCCCGCGCTAAGCCGCGTGCAAGCCACCAGGAAGGCAGCTTGAGGGCACGTTTGTCGAGTGCGAGCATCATTGGTGCCGTGAGGCCGGCCGCACCGTCCGGCAAGGCATACAGCCCCTCGGTACGGCGCTGGGTGCCCATGAGCTCGATGATCCGCGCTGGCACGTCCTCCATGCGCCATGCCCTCAGATCGACGACCATCGTGCCGCTGTCAAAGGAGCACGACGACCGTGCGTGCTTGGTTGCGAAAAGCGGGTGATGATAGTTGTATACGTTCTCGAAAAGAACGGAGCAGTCCTCGATCACGGCGCACACCTTGGTGCCCAAGGCTACGGCGTGGAGCTCTGCGACATCGACCAAGACGAGTGCGTCGGCCGATAGCAGGAGCGTGCGAGGCACGCCAGGGAGTGCATGGGACAACCACAGCGGCGCCATTCCGAAGGCATCCGCGCTCAAGCCGAGGGACTCGAGGCGGGCGGTGAGCTTGGCGAGGCGTTCTGCGGGCGGTGCCACGACCGACAAGCTGATCCCCAAGTTGTCGAAGACAGCCTGAAGCTTATGAGAGAGTGCAGAGCGCATCTCGGGCCGCGTGACCACATGGAAGCGCAGCTTGGCCCGAGTGGTGGCGCTCGCGTGCTCGACTGTCGAGTTGATCAGAGCAGCGAGGCCATACGGCGGCGCGTTGTCGCCATAGACGACTGTCACGTGCACGGCGTCGCCAGCTGCCACGGTGGCATCCGCCTCAAGGGGCGGTGTTCCGACACCGATTGTGTCCATCTCGTCGTGGACTGCAACGACTGCGGCCGCCGCCGCAACCGATGCGGCATGCTGCGCCTCCGCCATCGTCTGTGCATGCCAGTCAAGAGTGAGCACAGCGTGGCGCGCATAGCCCGCCCACAGGTCGGCACATGGCAATACCGCGCCAGCGGCTACACCCACGGCGTCGTTGGCTACAGCCGGCACGCAGAGTACGCCGGCTAGGCGAGCATTGCGGAGCCACGGCTTCCAGGGCCCACTGAAATGGATGGCACGGGCCGCGACCACGCCGCCAATCTCGCGGCTACTGCTGCTGTTACGGTGCCCGCTGCTCTCGCCATCGTCATCGACGCCAAGCACGACAAGGCGTTTGCCAGCTGCGGCCGTCGCTGCTGCAGAGGCCGAGTGAGGCGTGCGCATGCTGCGGAGAAGGAAGCGTCCGTGCTCCTCCTCTGCAGATTGCGCCACCCGCCGCTCACTGAGCTCACCGATCGCCCACACGGGAGGAAGGCGTGCATACACCGGCAGCAGCGCGAGCAGCAACGCGGCGTGTGCGTCGTCGTGCGCAAAGAGTGGCTCGGCGCGCAGGTTGAGCGCTTGCCAGTACTCGACGCGGGCCGACATGTCGAGAAAGGCCCACTGAGCGATGTCAATCACAAGAACGCCCGGGTCGAAGCCGCATGCGCCCGGCGGCAGCACGCCGCCCACGAGCGGATGCGAGGCGTTGATGCGCTGGATGAGCGACGGCCGGCGGCAGTCCTCGACGGCGGCCGCGGGCGCACCCTGCAGCGGCGTGTCGAGGATGTCGCCCACGTCGGCCAGCACAAGTACATCCGTGTGAAGCCAGAGCACGCGGCGCACGTGACTGGGCATGAGCGACGGTAGGTAGGCATGCGCGTAGCGGTATGGCGAGACGAGTACCGCCTCGCGCTCGTGCCGTCTGAGGTGCCGAACGATCTTGGCACGCACACCGCCGACCTCGAGCGTGTACAAGCGGAACGACGCGCTAGGGAAGAGCGCCTCGAGTACCAGCCGTAGCCGTTTCCGGGTTGCAGGCGGAACGATCACGTGGAATCGCAACGCCTCTCGCGACGTCGCGCTGGCGTGACGTATCGTCGAGTTGGCAAGCGCGATGAGACCATACGGCTCCGGCTCATCTGTGGCAACGCACACGTGCAGGAGTTGCTGCTGCAGGAGTTGCTGTGGTTCCTGCTTCGATGCGGACTGTTGCTTCGGTGGCGACAGCTCTCGGAAGGAGAGTGCACAGAGGACGAGGAGGTAGGAGGTTGTACCAAGCACGCATGCGCCGAGGAGGCCGCGGCGGTTGAGCCTGCGTACAGATGGCGGCGGCGGCGAGGGCGAGGGCGGCGGCGGCGAGATCGTGCCCGACAACGACCCACGCGCCATCGCCCTGCGTACATGTATCCCAAAACCTGCCCCATCGACGGCGCCAGTCCAGTCCAATATACGCAATTTACATGGCGGCGGCGGCGCAACACAGCCCAGGCCGACCCCCTCTGGCATGCGCGGCACTCAGCGCCGTGGACAAAGTCGAACCTTCTTTTACGCCGATGCTGCCAGCATGAGTTTTTTTCCTTTTTTGAGCTTCCCTGAGCTTCAAATTAGATGTTCGATGCATGCTCCTGGCCAAGTCAGTATACTTGATTGGTTCAAGTTCAAGTTCAAGTTCAGTACATGTACTTGAACTTGTTCAAGTTCAGTACATGTACTTGAACTTGAACGCTAATAGCTACTTCCAGAAATTGAGAAGTCTATCGGGGACCGCGATCAACCGCGAACCGGGCGCTCGCGTCGGCGCACGGCGGACGCACCCACCACCCAGTCGTTATCGTTATCCGAAACGCTAGATCAAACGCCGGTTCACGCATAAGATCTTTCCCACATTCCCAGACCGCGGCACGCACAGTCGCACGCATGGCAGAATTCTTGTATACTAGATCTCCGCGATACTCGCTCACGATCAACAGTGCGGCACAGTACGGTACACCGTACCAAACAGCGTGTACACGGACCCCCCGGAATCAAAGTGAATGGGCCCATCACACATCATTGATCCAAGTACGGTGGGGGGCCGTCGCGGCGCAGCGTGGCAGGTTCAGCGCGCAGCGTGCTGCGTCCAGGCAGGCAGTTAGCATGGTGCCATCTCTCTCTCTCTCTCTCTCTCTCTCTCTTCATCTCTCTCCGTCTCTCTCCATCTCTTTCCATCTCTCTCTCTCTCTATCCATCTCTCTCTCTCTCCCGTCCAAACGTGCCAGAGACGTGCTTGCTCGCCTTAGTTGCGGACGAAGGCGCACCGCCGCTTCCTCCCGTAGCCGCCAGGCATCGAGAGGGCTCAACCAGGTAGTCTCACTCGCGCACGTACCCGACACCGGCTCAGCTCAACTGGAGCTCGTCAAACAGGCGGCGCGCGCGCTGCTTGGCATCGTACATGCACAGGGTCTCGAGCAGGTCGCGGCACTGCCAGCGGCTCAGCTTAAACTTGAAGCGCTGGCGCTCCGTATACTCGAGGATGTGACGAAACTCGGCTTCTGGCACCGCGGCGAACTCCTCGACTATATTGAAGGTGCACTGCGCCGGGAAAGGCGAGCCGTCTGCGTCGGATGCGTCGATCTCGCCGTCAGCCCCGTTGAACTTGGGCTGTGGCGCGGAGTTGCGCCACGCGGTGAGCGAAAGGTTCTCCTGCCCATCGCTCGTGGCGAGGTAGACGCCATGCAGCTGCCGGTCAGAGAAGTTGAATAGGAAGATGAGCGTGTATCCGCCCACGATTGACTTGACCAGGGGCAGGTACTTGCGTGGCAGCCCAACCATCGAGAGAGCGAAGCACTCGTCGAAGGTTGACGAGGTGCAGCCAAAGATGATGCCGCTTGCGGCCTGCGGCGCGCCTGCCTCGTCCAACACCTCCGACAGCGCACCGCCGCCTGGCACGAGCCGCATCGAGCCAGGCACGCCGCCCATAACGACGCCGCCCATTGCGTCGTCAGCGCGCGCGCCCTCATCACCATCCTCGACGCCCGACCCCATGCGGCCCGTGACCACTGCGCTTGGCGGTCGCAGGATCATACCACTTGGCGCCGCCATGTCGGCAGACAGCATCGCGGGTGCAGGCGAGGCCGCTCCAAGGCCGCCCGCTCCAAGGCTATCGGCCTCGCGGGACGGCTTGAGGTGCGCACTGGCGCCGCAGCGGCCAGACGGCAGCGAGCTTGCCGACGGTTGATGCATCGTCTGAGGCTGCTTGTGTTGCTGATGCTTCTGCTGCGACGAGCTGTGCTGCTGTCGTCGGCAAGACTCGTCACGCCGACCCGAGTCTGCAGCGGATGGTGGCGCGGGCACTCCGGCGGTGACCGAGGGCAGCGTCGCATGCGGGTGCGTTTGCCCACCCGATGGGCTCGCTTCGCCGTCGGTAAGCTCATACCCGTTCGGGCCAACCTGGTACTGGTGTTGGTACATGAGCGACGCGTGCTGGTGCTGCAGCCGACTGAGATGGTCGTGCTGTTGCTGGAGCAGGAGCTGGTGGTGGTGCATCTGCATCTGATGGTGCATCTGCAGGTTGTGCATGTGCATCTGCTGCATGTGTATGTCCTCCTCCGCGGTGCCCTGCTGCTGCTGCTGCTGCTGCTGCTGCTGCTGCTGCTGCTGCTGCTGCTGCTGCTGCTGCTGCCCTTGCTGCGCTTGTTGCGCTTGTTGCGCTTGCGCTTGTTGCGCTTGTTGCGCTTGTTGCGCTTGCTGTTGTTGTTGCTGCTGCTGTTGTTGCTGTTGTTGCGCTTGCTGCTGCATCGCCGCCCCTTGCTGAGCAGCCATTAGCGGTGGGTAGAAGAATGACTGGCCGCCGTGCTGCTGCGGTTGCGGCAGCGATAGCTGCTGCTGCTCCTCGAACTCCGACAACGGCATGCCAGCACTCAGAGGCATACCGCCATCACTCAGGGGAGTACCGCCATCTATGCCGTCATCGCCCCCATCGCCACTCCGATTAAAGTACACGCCGCCCGGCCGCGGCGCGTAGTCGCGGCTCATGCCGTCTCTTGGGAAAAGCTTTTGCGCCCCGAACCTGTGACAGCTTGTGACAGCTTGCCTCCAGAAACCCGATCACGTCACGAAACTTGACAAAAATAAACATTACATGTAAGAAATCTGCACAGGCCTCCAACTTCACAAAACGGGGGACTTCCCTGACGCACGTGCTGTGAATCCCACCAACGACCTCCCCTCGCGCGTCGTCGGTCGCGGGCCCCCGTCACACGTGAACATCGACGAACCATTTCAGCCTCGCACGCTTGATCATGGACGCGAACGCCCTCGATCTCGCTTCGGACGTCTCTTCGGAAGATGATGGCATTCGCATCGTGCTCCACTATCCTGATGAGCTTGACGAGGGCGAAGAGGGCATGCTGTACGCGGAGGACAGCAGCGCTGCAATGGCTGACGGTGCCGCGGCCGGCGAGGGAATGGCCGGCACCCAGCCTCCCACTCTTGGCCCATCGGCGTCCGTCTGCTCTGCCAGCAGCGCGGGCACGACACCAGCCTCGAACGCCGCCAAGGCGAGCCGGCACAAGGTGTATGTCAACCCACGTCTGCAGGCGCTCGCCAGCGCAGGCGCTGGCACTGGCGGGTCACCAGGTGCAATTAGCATGACGCCACCGGCGCCGCACAAGCAGCCCGCCATCACCGCGGCACAGCGTGCCAAGCTCGGCCCGCTCGTGCACGTGCCTGGCGGGCTGCAGATGAGCCTCGAGGGGCCGATGCCGGAGAATATCGACATCGATCAGCTAGCCGAGAAGCCGTGGCACAAACCCGACGTCGACCCGACTGACTACTTCAACTATGGGTTCACAGAGGACACGTGGCGCCTCTATTGCAAGCGGCAGCAGGAGATCCGCGCGGAGGTGCGCACGCTCAGCCAGATGCAGGTGCCCACCTTTAACGGCGCGAGCACGGGCATGTTTATGGGCGCACCAGGCGGCATGATGGGCGGCGGCATGGGCGCTGGCATGATGGGCGGCGGCATGGCAAATGGCATGGGCGCGTGCGCCGGCTTTGGCAGCGCATGCGCAGGCGCCGCAGCGATTGGCCGTGGAGGCCCCACGCAAATGGGATTCGTCCCTGGCGGCCCGATGGGCGGTGGGGTAAGTTTGCCGATGCCGGGCATGGGCGGCCGCGCCCAACTGCCGGGCATGGGCTGCAACAGCGGCATGGGCAATCACGTTGGCATGGGTGGCAGCAGCATGGGTGGCAACGGCATGGGTGGCAACGGCATGGGTGGCAACGGCATGGGTGGCAACGGCATGGGTGGCAACGGAATGGGTGGCAACGGCATGGGTGGCAACAGCATGGGTGGCAACAGCATGGGCGGCAACGGCGTGCTGTGGCCAGGAGGAGGCATAATGCCAGGCGGCCAAATGGGCCCGAGAGGCCCCATGGGAGGTGGCATGATACCGGGAGGTGGCGCGTGGGGTGGCGGCCCCGGCGGCGGCTGGGGAGGGGTCGTTGGGCAGCCGATGGGCGGTGGCGGCATGCTTACCATGGGTGGCTCAGTCGGAGCGATGCAGCAGCAGCAGCAGCAGCAGCAGCAGCAGCAGCAGCAGCAGCAGCAGCAGCAGCAGCAGCAGCAGCAGCAGCATGTGGGCGGCGGTGGCTCGATGTCGGACGAGTTGCGACAAGGCATGGAGCGGCTCCGTCAGAGGCAGCTGGCCACTGCGGGCGGAGGCGGCATGGCGGACAGCGTGCAGGACGCGTGGTGAAATTGACAGATCCAGCCAGGGAGCGTGCCTGAGCTGGGGAGTCTGGGACCACTGCACAGCTTCTAGCTACAGCCTGCTCGGAGGGTCGGTGAGACTCTGAGAGCGACAGTGTCCCGCCTGCCAGACGAGAGAGACCACACGCCCCCCTGCACGGTTTCGGGATTTGTATGATCGTATCGCGCGTTGGAAGGTTACTTTCGTTTGCCGGGTAACGATTAACGAAGAAGATACGGATTACGGTATAATCCCCGATATAAATCCGATATAAGGTCGAGGTCGGACCGGGCCGGATCGAATCTGACGAGAAAGTCCAGGAAAAGCAGTGTCGTTTCCAAGAAAACACCCCCCCCCTCTTGACCTCATCGACCGACCTCCGAGGTCAACATCAAAGTTTAGGGTTAGGGTTAGGGTTAGGGTTAGGGTTTTAGCGTGAGAGTCGATGTGTCACACTGGAGTGTCTGACACTGAAGATGCGCGGAAAGTTTCGTCGAAGTTTCGTCACTGACCTCACTAAGTTTCGTCATCTCTTTATTAGGCAACCAGTGGGTTTCGTCAGTCAGTCTACCGGTACCAAACCTCCGTACGATATAATCATAGTTCATACAAATCTCTAAAGGTCTAATCTGATACATTCTGTCATCTCATTCCTATTTATTCCCTATCGTAAATCTGGGTCAACTGCTGTCGTGTGTCGATTCAAGATCAACCGCGAACGCGCTCAAATTAAGTCAAGTCAAATCCTATATAAACAACAGATACAACCTAGAACCGCGCAAGGGGAACCGCGAACCGGGAACTCCCGGCGAGGCGCGAGGGCCTATGCTTGGACGATCGTAGATCGGTGATCGCGTTGATATCCGCTCGGCGAATGTGTGCTCTGGTATCGAGGCTCCTTCTCTAGCAGTCGGCGCGGGTGAAGAGTCGACGTAGAGGATGAGACACAACAGAAGGAACACGATAGGACAACACGAGCGGGATGAAGGAGACCAAGAGGAGACACGCCACAGAGAGCTAGCCTAGCCTAGCCTTGACTAGGACTTGACTTGACTTGACTGCTTGGACTCATTACCTCACAAAGAACTTTTTACAAACTAAGTCAAAGACCGAGCGTGTTACATCCTTACATGTTCATGTAGTTTTAAACGAGTCATCCCTTATCTGGCGTGCCACCTCGCCACGCCACCCACCCTTCACAGAACGCTTGAGACTGCAAGGCGTCGTTTGTCCAACGTATTGATGTGTTGTGAATGTTGGTGCTTGGTCTTACTAATTTAGGTGTCGTGAGTGTGAATAAAATGCCGGTCAATCATTCCAACGTTCACGATGCCGAGGACCACGTTGCGGAGGACGATTGGGTGCTCGAGCAGGAGCCTAAAACTTTTGAATGGGATGCCGACGACGGCGACGATAGCGATGATCACGAGGAATCCGCCATGCCGAAAGCAGCTGGCCCAGTATCCACTGTGGAGCTAGACCCGGAGCCCAGGCAGGCGCCCGCGCCTGTGCTGGAGCGGGGACTGGAGCCCACGGACGCCGTGGATTCGTTCGAGCACACTGCGGCCCCTAAATCTCTCGAAGAGGTTTCGGAGCGTCCAGAGGAGCAGCGAGACGATGAAACCGTCCGTAGCTGGCACCTTGGGAAGGCACCCACTGCAGAGGCGCCGCCGCCGACAGTACTAGTAGCCGCAGAAGGTGCGATGGACTCAGCCTCCGAGATGAGCTCTGCCAGCTTTGCGTGCTCCGACGCACATACCGGCGGTGCGGTGGTATTTGACGAAGCGTTCAGCGAGTCCTCGCTGCCGATGATGGCAGCGGAGGTGGCAGAGGAGGCGGCTGCAGAGGACGACACGTTCAGCGAGGCCTCGTTTTACGCGGTGGCAGCGGGACCGACTGCGGAGCCTACGGCAGAGGCGCTCGAAGCGCACGAAGAAGAGGACGGGGCGCTGAGCGACGCCTCTTTCTACGTTCTTCCTGGTCAGGCGGACCCGTTCGAGGCCGAGCCCACGCCCGTACCGACAGGGGATAACCTTGTTAAGCGGGTGGTGCTGCCGCCGCGCCTTGCCCCATCCAAGCTTCCGAGCAGCGGGGCCCGTCCCAACGAGCTGGCCAATCTGTCGAAGCTACGCGCCAGCCTCCGAAACCTTGGCCCCATCGGCGAGGAGCTGTGCGCGCTTGCAGAGGAGCTGGCGGTGGTGTCGAAGCGAACGCTCAAGCACACGCCGCTCGCAGAGCGTCATGTTGTCAGTGAGTTCGAGTGGTGGCAAACCCTCCTCGAGGGCCTCGATGTCCAGGCTGATGCCGGTGCCGGCAAACCCCGTCGATCGCACGAACCCGGACGATGAGCATCGAACAGCGCGCGGCGCTCCGGTCGAGGCGTGACGGACGCCAATTCCTCCGCCGCTAGGCTGCGCATACACCATAACCAAATATTTCGCGCGCGTACGCGCGTGTCGCCCCCCCCGGAGACTCGATTCTCGACCCCGCAAAGACCCCGCATACAATTGCGACAAGTTGCGACGTGGCCCGACCGGCTCGCGTGCGCTTTTTCATCTGTAACTGGGTCTGGGACATCTGCGTCCGGGACTCAAACACGGTTAAAAGATAAAACCGGCCGAAATACAACTCAATTACGCGGCAACACACAAAGACACATTACGGTATCATATACAGACCCTGTGCGCGGCGCGCGCGCGGTGTTACCTGGTACGTTCGTGCCCCTATACCGCTAGGCACGTTCGGACGATCGGAGAGCGGCGGATCAGTAGTATCGTTTCTCGTCAGGCATAAGGCGTCGCGTGTGGCAACGCCAGACATCGACAAGCCGCAGCAATACGGCGCACGCGACCCCGCTGCACACGGCCCACGAGAGTCGAGCACAACGCCGCCTCAGGTGCTGGCTGCGTGGCAGTGCCGCCGCGTCCTCCGCATGTCGCCACGCCCTCCGCACGTCGCCACGCCCTTCGCACGTCGCCCGCCACGCCCAATAAATTGCACTCCACCCTTCCTCGACCGAATCGTTCTGCTCCCCCTCGATGCTCCCGTCGATGCGCATCCCCAGACCGCACGGTCACGCAACATGTCTCCGAACCTCGCGCAGCAGCTGAAACCGTCGCCTTCGCTGGAGCAGGACCGTATAGCAGCCGCATCTAAACGGACTCGGCGCCTGCCACGATCTCGGTGAGCTCGGTGGTGATTTTCGCCTGGCGCCGGCGGTTGTAGACGATCGTCAGCTTGCTGACGAGGTCGAGGGCGTTCGAGGTGGCCGAGTCCATCGCAGTCATGCGCGACGCCTGCTCCGAGGTCGCGTTCTCGAGCAGGCATCCGTAGAGCTGAATGGCCAGGTTGAACTGGTACATGTTGGCGAGGACGTCCTCCTTGTCGCCCTCAAACTCATACCTGGGCGGCGCGAGTGTAACGGCGATGGCGGCAGCGGTGAGCGAGCAGGGCGGGCTTGTGGGCAAGGGGGCCGAAAGCGCCCCCCTCTCTTGTGTCCAGCCGGCTCTGGGTGAGGCAGGCACGACCATGCGCCGCTTGGGAACGAGCCGCTGGCGAGCGGCGCCCATTGCGCGAGCAAGTGGCGCAAGAGGCGAGGGATGTAGGAGAGGAGATGGGGAGGAATGGGTTCGGAAACCCCCGGACTCACTCATCGAGCACGCCCGACGCGCCGAGGACTGCGGGGCCCTTGATCGTGAGAGGCGTCACGTCGAAGGCGATAACGCTCTTGTATTTGTTGTACAGCACCGTGTACTGGTCCACCGGCTTCGCGAGCATCTGCTCCGCGAGGAAGGACGCGAGCGAGAAAGTGATGGGCCCCCCATACGTCTCGTCGATGGATGTCTTGATGTACTTGCTGTGCGTCCGATTCAAGCCGTCGCGCGCCTTGCTACCCACGATCACCAGGTGCGGCGCCTCCTCCAGGGTCTTTGGGCCGATCGTCAGCTTCACCTCCTTGACCACTCGGGAGTTGATGCCACCGCAAAGCCCCTTGTCTGACGAAATCGCAAACAAAAGCGAGGTCGCGGGGACCTCGTCGTCATCCTTGCGCGAGAGCACCGGTGACATCACCGAACCGATTCCGTCGGCGAATGGCCGCGCTGCCATCATCATCCGCTCCGCACCCTTGAGCTTCGCCGCCGCCACCATTTTCATCGCCTTAGTAATCTTAGAGGTCGACTTGGTCGACTTGATGCGCATGGCGAGCACCTGCAACAATCGAGGAGGCACAAGGTCAGCTCGCCTGCACTCGGCCGCCTCGATCCCCGCCCCCGCTTCGCCCCTGCTTCGCCCCCGCTTCGCCCCCGGTGTCGCGCGCGGATGCGAGGTCGGACCTTGAGCGACATCGCGCTGAAGAGGTTCGGCTCCCTTGCACGCCACGGAGTGGGGGCATTCGTAACCACATCGCGCCGCCACGCCAAATTTCGACACGCGCAAACGCAACTCGGGACTTCCGAGATCCCTGGACTTCAGGTCCCTTCGTACCTATTACGTCTTTTCGAACACCAAAATCGTCACGGCCCAATTGGCGTCTTCGCGTGTCAACCGTCGAGTCTACCGGCGCGAAAGGCAACATGGCGGAGCGCGTTGAACGTTCGAAGGTCCTGGACGACGTTTACATAGAGGCCAAACCATCGGGACAAGGGTTCCTATCTAGACTGATGCGTCACAGACTCGCCTTTGGTTCCGTTCCTCAGAAAGTGGTCCCATATCCTGCCGAGCAGAAGATTCTCAACGCGGAGGGGGAGGCGGAGAAGTTGTTCAGCGTCCGATTCGTAGCATGGCGCAAACTCAACATGCGCGTGGCAGGTTTGGCCGTTTTCCTTCGGCTGATCCTCTCGCTGTGGATCCTCATAGTGCAATCCAACCAAAAGATCGCGGCAAACGGCCGGCGTGATTGCAAGGAGCAAATCATCTGGTACGGCTGTGAGTGCGGCCTCGGTGGCGATGATCCCAATGATCCCGGCGTCGATGAGTGCCTCCTTGAACGAGTCGACCCGTCGCGATGCGCCCAGGACGACGATGGCAACGTCATCTGGGACGGCCCAGCCGCACGTCTGCCCACTGGGCTGACGCAGCAGGAGCTGGACGTTATTGTCAACGACGGCGGATACTGTCAGAAGGAGTACGGCCTGAGAGCTTCTATCGCATTCCCATTGATTCCGGATCACATCCGGTCAGCCACCGAAATGTTCACCTGGATGGGCATCGGCAAGGCCATCGTCAAGTTCATCTGCCAGTGCCTCGCGCTATTTTGCCTCATCACCGCTGGCTGCAGATGGCACAAGTACGACGAGACGCGTCGCTTGCTGCAATACTCCTTCAGCCTTCTTATCGTGCCTCCCTTCCTCATGGGTATCTGCGTGCCCATGCGCGCGGGCGTCGACATGAAGCGGTTGCAGATCGCACTATGCCGGGACGTAGTAGAGAAGCTCACCGACGTGAGCGGCAACTGGGTGCTGGGTATGGATCTTGGCGACAGGGAGACGTTCTGTGAGCTTGAGCCCGAAGCGTGGGGCGAGGCGATCGCGGATGCCATCGTTAGCTCCGGGCTGAGCGCAGAGTACAATGAGACGCTTCTTGCGGTCACATGCCCAAAGGCGCAGGTCAGAAAGACGGGCTGCAAGACCGAGTGCGCGAGCTGCTTCGGCGATGTCCAACGAGAGGTGCCCAACAGTGTGGGTGTAAACCAGACGATCAGTGTACGCAACCCTTGCCTGGATTACCTCACCTTTGACCAGCTCTGCAGAGGCCGCGATGCGGTGGCCGAGGCGGAGTTTAGGGCGTACTCCTACGGTGATATCTCCGACACCGTAGTCACTGCCGCGGCTCAGTCCTTCACGGGAGGCTACAACGACGCAACCTCGCTCTGCAGTCTCATCGCGTCACAATTTTCGAATTGCTCGGCGCAGTGCGATCGTGTCTACCCCACCGGCCCCGGCTTCAACGGAAATGAGTCGTGTGCGCAGGCTTGCGATAGCGTTTTCAAGACTGAGTTGCTCGGCAACGCTCTCGCCGACGCCGACTTCGCCCCGAATCTGTGCGCCGGCGATGCCCTGTACAAGAACCTGGGCGCTGTGACCGGGATTGCGAGCACGCTGCTCGATGCCGTCGAAGTGGGCGTCGGTGTGGCGGTCGGCGCGCAAACGGTGGCACTGCTGTTGCCGACGTTCCTGTCGATCGTCAGGGGTCTGCTGAAGGGCGCCGAAGTCCTCAACGCGGCGCTCCCATACGTGCGCTTCCCCGCCTTTCAGATGGTGATCTCGAACTCGCTCATCGCGGCCCTGGTCGCCGCGATTATGTCGAGCTTCTTCCAGATGGGCGGTGACGGCTTGTCCGCATCCGCCTGCGTCGCTCTGGTGCTGAGCTTTGGGTATGCATGGCCGACTCAATTCTTCCTCTCGGCCCGGTCGTTTCTCGAAACCAAGAAAATGATGTTCTGGCGGAATCTCTACAAGATGATCATGCAGGTCCTGTGTGTTGCCCTCTTCCTTGCCTGGATCCTGCGGTCGGAGTTCGTCCAAAAGATGATCGAGGAGAGCGGGTTCATGTTGATTGATAAGATCGTCTCGAACCCGAAAATGCTCTACGATAACATCAAAGCTCCGCTGTGGGTGTTCGTGGGCGCTGTCCTCGACTTCGCTGGCGCAAGTGTGGTGGCGAAGCTGTTCTATTGCGACTTGCTCCTCGACATTGTCAACAAGACGGAGCTGCAGGACGTGACGCCGCAGCAGGATGTGATGCGCGGTGAGGTCGCTCGCCTGAAGGAGGTCGAAGTTCCGTTGGTCGAGTCCATGAAGCCCCCCGCAACGTCCAATAAAGTCTCACCGGCTCTGGAGATGCAGGACGTTCAATAGGGGATCTCACCACGTGCTAATCCACACGAAATGCCTGCTCAAAGTTCCAGCGTGTCGACAGGGGAGGGGTTTCGACAGCGGTGCCGACAGCTGCAGAACGTGACGCCGCAGCAGGATGTGATGCGCGGTGAGGCCGCTCGCGTGAAGGAGGTCGAACCTTCGAAGTTCCGATGTTCGAATCCTTTAAGCGATCCACAGTCCAACAAGACAATAAGGTCTACCAGGAGATGGACGGCCAGGGAGAAGTCTGGATTTCTGTAGGATTTCTGCGGAACTTTTCCACAACTCGCTACGAAATGCAGTACACGTTCCCGCCTCTGATACGCGATTACTTTGGCGTTCATGAGTGACTGCACAGAGCCCAGGGGATGCCTGGGTACACGCGGATCTCAAGTATGAGGTACAGACCTCACTCACCGAGTTTTCATTTTATTCCACTGGACGCAACATACATTCCGATTGTACTCGGAGCACGTTTTCGGTTCTCAAAAGACGCAAAGCGCTACTCGCATCTACTGCTACGGACGGGCCTTTCCCCGGACTCGTAATGTGCGCCGAGCGATGTCCGCGCTGAGAGGGCTGACCGCACTTAAGGCAGCGAGCCGCGAGCAGCTTGCAAGAGGCTTCAGCCTGCGCAAAGAAACCTCGGAATCCAAGAAAAGCAGCAAGAATAGAAAGTTGCCGGTTGCCCGTGAAAAGAGCCGAAAAAATTACTGACCAGTTTCGGACTCCAGACTCAAGATCAGGAACAAGAAACCGTGGCGAACGGTGCAGGTCAGGAGCGCGCCCCACACAAGGACTTCAGCCCCCCCCCCCCCCCCCCCCCCCCCGCCCCCGGCGAGCTCGCCGCCTCAGGGCCTCCCGGCCGATCTCGGTCACTCGACGGCGGCGGGGGCGGCAGCGGCGGCCTGTTCGTCGGGTACATCAGCGCTCGGCATGCTCATCAACGTGTCGTCCGCCACGGGGAACCGATTCATCGCGCGAAGTGCCGAGCCGGCGCGGCGCTGCACGGTCTCCGAGACATAGGGTACCGAGGCGACACCGCGGAGAAGATCGATGGAGCGGCGGAGGATGCGGTAGAGGTCGCCGCCATCCAAGGACGTGTTCGCAACCAGCCGCTCCCAAGTCTCGCCCTGCGCCCATGCCTCGACGATGGCACACGCGCCCGTCTCGATGCCGATCGGAAAGGTGAGGCCGTGCGCGAACTGCGCCTGAGAGAGCACGTCCGCGCGCGCCTCAAGCGCCTCGAGTAACTCGAGCACCGGCTCGCTCGTCGCGTACGCCACATACGCATTCGGGCGCATCCGCTCGTCGAGGGTGGCGGCGAGTACAGCCGCGAGCTGCTCGGGGCGCAGATCGTCCTTGTCGGCGAGCTCGAGCATCACGATCGCGAGCCACAGCTCGTTCTCGCCCGCGAGCTCGGCCACGAGCTCACCGAGCTCGGTCGCCTCCCATTCGATCAGCGCGCCGTACTCGCGCAGCACCTCGCACACTGCCATGAACTGCGCCCACGTTGGCCCCCCGTCCTCGCCGGTTAACGCGCTCGTGGCTGCGGCCGCGGCCGCGGCGGGCGGCGCGGGCGGCGGGTTGGCCTTGCGACGCAGCTTTGCCTGCTGCTCCTCGAGCTTCGCCCTCGCCCGGTACGCCGCCAGGATGGCCTCGAGCTGCGGCTCAGCAGCGAGCGCCGAGGCGGCGAGTTGCTCATCGATCCACGCGATCCGAGCGCCCTGCTTCAGCACCGCCGCGGGAGGCTCGGGCACCGTCATGGCCGCAGGCACTTCGGTCGCGAGTCTGGTGGCTGCAGCCGCCGCCGCCGCGCGCGCCGCCTGCACTGCCGGCGGGACTGGGGCTTCGGCGGCGGCCACAGGGCGAGTGACGCCGTCGGCTATGGCCACGTTCTCGCCGTCTGTCTGTGCTCCAATTTCAGCCTCCTCCTCCTCCTCCTCCTCCTCCTCCTC
>Ga0210242_100069_pt1 | contig 70068 bp, 37 predicted proteins | sample ChrtobMeP5a_16mM_FD_155445 | JGI IMG/M metagenome (GOLD analysis project Ga0210242, IMG submission 155445) | Chrysochromulina tobin associated microbial communities from unialgal haptophyte culture, Seattle, Washington, United States - P5a_16mM | ecosystem: Host-associated > Algae > Haptophytes >... | reverse complement strand
CTGTCCGAACGGCTGGCGGCGCTGGCCGAGAGCTTCCCGGCGGATGTGTCCACCGAGGCAGTCTCGCGTGTCGAGGCGCGGCTCATCGCCCTCACTCACCACATGGCCGTCACCGCGCAAGAGCTCGAGACGGCGCTCAACTACATCGAGAGCCTGCTCAGGCGGCAGCTCGTGGCCGCGGTCGGCAAAGAAGTCACCGCGGCCGACTTCACCAAGTACATGGCCTTCCACTTCAAGAAGGTCTACCGGCCCGAGGCGGCGCCGGAGCCTTTTTGCTTCGCCGTCCGCTTGCCGGATCACTCCTCGGAGGGCGTCGTCGCCATTGAGGCCGCCGGCGCCGACGGAGGCTCCGAGCAGATCGCGACGTTCCGGCGTCACATGAGTGCGCCGGCGCCGCCGATGACCTTCGCCCTCGACGCGGCGACGACGGTTACGTTTGGTGGCGAGCGCTACCTCCACGCGTACATAGGCCATCGCTTCGGCGCTTACTCGGAGCAGCAAAGCCTCACCCTCTCTGTGAGGGCGCGCCAGTTCTCGTGCTTCATGCTGCTCATCGGACGGCTCGGCCCGAACAACACGTTCCAACCGCAGCACGCGATGATCGTGCGCAACAAGGACGAGCTCACGATCCCGCTGATGCTTGAGACCCTCCCCTCCGCCGCCGAGTTCCGCGACGCGATCGCCTCCCTCTCCCCGGAGCAGCAGCGCTTCTGCAAGGCGTACCGTTCGATGCAGCTTGAGGGGACTGTCTTCGGGCTGCTCGTCCTCCAGCTCAAGCCGCAGCTCGAGAGGCTGCTCCGACTGCCACCGGATTCACTCGTCAAGGAGACCGCGCTCACCGAGACCCTCCTCGAACTCTTTATTGACTATCAGATTCCGTCCGATCTGCTGTCGTACGACGGCGACGCGAACGCCCCGGCCGCCGAGAAGCTCACGGCGGTCAAGGCACACGTGGCGGCGATCAAGACGACGATCGACGAGGCCAAGAAGGCGGAGGTGGCAGCGGAGAAGCAGGCCTTTGAATATGCTCACCCTCGCCACATGGTGGCCCATTCGGAGGAGGAATACTCTGATGACTCGGTAGTGCGCAGCCACTCGGTAGCGCGCCGCATGGCATGTGCACCACCCCCCGCACCACCGCGCCCCCAGGCTATGCCATGCTGCATGAGCATGCCATGCAGCGCGCCGATGGCCTTTGGCGGCGGCGCTGCCTGCTTTGGCGCCGCACCCGCAGCCTTCGGAGCCCCCGCCGGGGGGGGATATCCCCCCCCCGTCGGGGGGGGGTTCGGAGCGCCTCCGCCGCGGGCGAATCTCAAGAGCTACGATTCAGCGAGCTGTGATTCAGCAGCATCCGTGCCGCAGAGTACGTCGTCTGCGCCAGCCAAGCTTCCCACAGCCAAGCTTGAGCCCAAAGAGGCTCCCCTGGCGCCGGAGGCCGGCGGAGGCGCCGAAGGTGGTGCAGTCGATTTCACCAAAGTTCCTGCGGAACTCGACGCGCGCTTCGAGGAACATGATGTCGATGGTGCGCTGCGCGCAACAACGATCAAGGTGGGCCCGATCTGGCAGAAGCGCTCGCAAAAGGCGCTTCTGGCCAAACCAACGAACAGCACGCTCGGTGAGGCGGAGCAGAAGAGTGGGAAAGCCGCCGCCTTCGACTTGCTCGACGGCCTTTCGCGCTCCGGCACTCTCCCGATTGATTGCGCGTCGCTTCACGTGGTGCTGTGCACGACGCACTGCTTCGACGATTCGCTCATCGACACAGTCGTCCTGCGCAATGCCAACCCAATCGAGAAGCTCGAGCGCTCTTCGCTCATCATCGGGGAGACCATCCTAGGGACGCCTGCCGCGCAGCTTCTGCGCCATGAGGAGGTGGAGCGCGTTGCTAAGTTCTCAGCGCCCATGCTGCTCAAGTGAATGGTCAGATGATGATGAGATGATGATGGAGGCTCATCGGCGCCCGCCCATACAAGCCGGGTCGGAACTGGGTGTGCTGGAAGTGGAGTCGCTGCGTGTGGAGGGGATAGGAGCAGTGGAGGAATGGAGTGTGGGGAATATGCGCTGTTCCGGCGTGCAGATAAGAACCATGGTGGGGCCGCGCCTGAGCCCTGGGCGGCTCTCGACTTGTGAGACCACCGCCGGTCTACACGAGTCATTTCCGGGGCCCTGTCGTGCTGAGATGTATTTTTCTCCCTCGCCAGCAAAACCTTCCAAATATGGAAAAACTTGTGCTGGAAAAACTTACCCTGACTCCTGGCTGGTCGAAGGCGTCAAGAGTCGTAACCCGCCTCGCGTCCCGCCTCTTGGGAGTGCGTGGAGCGATCCTGCGACCTCGTCCCAGAGGTTGTGCTCATCTCCACTACGCCTTAGAAGAAGAGCCGCTGCGGCTGCCTCAGGATGAAGGGACCTGGGCGAAAGTCACAATGGCGTTCGGTCGCGTCCTTTATGCTGGACCGCAACAAGAGGCCAGCAGCATCGCAACAAGAGGAGCTCAAAGCACAGAACGTCGCAGCGCTCAATTGGACCGAAACCTTGTTTCACTTGATTAGCGGCAGCCTGATCATGGTGCACGCTGTCCTGCTTCCGTTCCGCTCGGCCTTCACGTCAATTGGCTGGGATCAATACACCGACCAGCCAGCATTGCAGTATCCTGAGCTTGCTGGCTACTGCGTCTCTCTCTACTTCGTGGACGTCGCATTCCTAGTACTCCGCTCGACTCGTCTGGTGCGCAACCAAGCGCGCAGGCGCGTGACTCAGTCTCCGGAGGTGACGCGTTCACCGTCAGAGCTCAACGAGCACCGCCTTGAAGCGGGCGAGGGCAACGATGATGACGAAGATACCAAGTGCTCGCACAACCTGCGCCTTTGTCTGGCCATCCTCAAGGTTCTAAGCCGGTTAGTTGCATGGGTGCCCGTCGATCTATTTGTTCTGCTCGGCAACGCGTCGCTCCGCACATGGACGACCGTCTCGCTTCTGCGCCTCTTGCGCCTCATGCACCTCCCGGATGCAATTCGCGCGGCATATTGGTGTATGCGGCACAAGGCGGGATTCACGGTTGGCTGGGCGCGGCTATCCTCCTACGTTCCCGTCTATGTCCTGCTCGTGCATCTGGTTGCTTGCGGATGGCAGGCGGTGGGCACCTGGTCCGGCGACACGTCGGGCTGGCAGGAAGTGAGCCCCCTCGCCGCGCGCCCCACCGGTGCGCAGCAGCCGGGTGGGTGCCGACCACGCGTTGCGGCAGCTCACCTCGCCTGCTTGCGTTCGATTTCTCGGTGGCCGCAGAGTACTGGCTACACTATGCACGCGCGTACTACTGGGCGTGTGGCACGATGACCACCGTCGGCCTGGGCGACATCGTGCCCACCAAATGGGAGGAGATGGTCTTCACCATAGCTGTCATGGTTATTAGCACGTTCACGGCGTCCGGCGCGGTCGGGTTGTTGATGGCAGAGCTGATGCGTTCTGACAAGATGAAGGAGACGTGGCAGGCACGTGTCGAGCGTACAGATGCCTTTATAAGGAAGCGCAAGATCCCCCCCGAGCTCGCCCGGCGTCTCCGAGAGTACCTGCAGTACCAATGGCTCTATCTGCGTGGCGCCAACGAGAGCACCTTCTTTGCGGGGCTGCCTTCGTCCCTCCGGATTGAAGTGATCTTTGCACTCAATCACAAGCTGCTGCGTTCCATCCCCGCGTTCGCGCGGTCGGACCCTGACACGATTTCCGCCCTCGCCGAGCTGCTCTCCCCCGTGCTCTACACAAAGGATGAGTACTTGATCAAGTGCTCGTCCATCGCCGAGGATGGTACCGCCACGATGACGCCACTGATATGCACGAACGCGTTGCTACTCGTCCGCGGGATGGTCGTCGAATCTGGCCTGCTGGAGGGCAATCCGAACAGCGTGAATGTGAGCCAGCCAAGCTCGCGCGTGCGCCGGCCCTCAGTGAATTCGATGTCGCGCTTTCTGAGGCGATCAGGCGGTCATCTCCACGCCATTCGCACGTACGACGAGGGCAGCTGTATTCTGCCTGCCGCTGCAACACGTGCGGTTGAAGTGAGCAGCGATTTCCGTGCGACGACTTTCGTGGAGGTGCTTGCCTTGCACAGCAAGGACGTCGAGCGTCTGATGGCGGCTCGCAACCCGAGCGCTGCACCACCGCCACACACCTTTTCGCCCGCCACGCTAGACGCAGCGGCGCCCAGGCATGCCTCGACCCGTGCGTCGGAGGCAGCGATACCAGTGGCATGCGAACCCGACACCCTGTCGAGGGTTGGCCCCTTACAGCCATCCAGGCCAACGTCATCCGTGCACGCCTTGCACGGCATCATAAGCAAGATGACGTTGGCTCGAAAGGCCGAGGCGGCTCGCAAAGACGGGCGGGCTTGGTGGCGGTTTGTGCTGCCGAGCCTTTGGCTCGCGCTGCGCCTGCTGGCTGTCTCCTATGTGGCCCTGGTACTGCCCGTCCGCGTCGCTTTCGAGTCGCGCTCAGGCCTTGAGCTCTCTTGGCTCGCTGTCGACGTCGTGACGGACCTCGTGCTCTGGCTGCAGCTCTGGAGTGAGCTCAACGGGATCAGCGATCGCATCGCTGCGGTCAATCTCAACCAACTGAGGCACCTAGTGATGGTCCAGCGCAAGCAGTCGCACCGTCCCACGCTTAAGCAGCGCATCTGGGTCGCAATCGACATCGTGTGCTGCCTGCCCTACGAATGGGTAGGGTACGCTTGGCATCCGTCGCAATCGTGGGTGCCGGCGCTCATGCTACCGCGACTGGTGCGGCTGCGCTGTGCGGGGAGTTGGATGGGCGAGATTGTCGAGCTCATGCAAGATAATTGGCTGTGGCTCGAGCCGCCGCCTAAGCACATCCGTTGCATGACCTGCATGGTGATCCAATTCTTTGTCGTCTGTCACTGGGGCGCATGTGTCTGGCTGTGGCTCGGCCTCATCGATAGCGACTCGTTCAGCGCGTCGGACTTGAGCACGCAATCATGGCTCATGCAAGACGCGGTCTACCTGCGCGAGGCCAGCGATGCTTATCCGGATGACCAATCGAACCCCTTTTACTCATACTTGCGCTCGCTCTACTGGATGATTGTGGCAGTGAGCACCATGGGTCTCGGCGACATCGTGCCCAAAACGATCGCCGAAACGTGGGTCGCGTCGATCTTCATCACTTTCGGCGCGCTGCTGTACCCAGCATTTACGGGCGCGATGATGTCACTGCTGGTGGATGCAATGGCGGCGCGCGCCGAGCACGCGACGGTCGTGCGTGACTTCGTGCACCGCAACCTTATCGCCGAGCCGTTGCGCTCGCAGATCATCATGTTTTCCAAGCTCGGCGAGCGGATTCGCACGGAGACCCAGCTGCTGCGCTCGCTGCCGCCCTCTCTCCACTCGCTCGCAACCGCGCACCTATACCTGGACATTGTGCGCTCGGTTTCGTGCTTCTGCGACTCCTCGGAGGCGTTCCTGGTCGGAGTGGGCGCTTCGTTGCGCGTCGAGCTGACCGTGCCCAACTTTTTCATCGCGAAGACTGGCGACGCGACGACCGGGATCATCTTCCTCGAGCGCGGTGAGGTGCACCGAAGGATGCGCCTCGCGAGCCGCGCAGGCGATGTAGACGCCGCCAGTGCTCCGCCAGACGTGCCCCTGGGCTCTCACGAGGCGGAGCTCAATGAAGCCAGTCAGCCAGCGAGCTTTAAACGTCTGGGGTCGCTGGTTACTGACCGCGGCAGCCGCGGGCTCTTAGACGGGCTCTTCATCAGCAGCAGCAGAAGTGAGAGCCCGTCAGCCCGACGCAGGTTTGAGGATGATGTTGATCTCGCCGAATCGTTTGGTGGCCGCTCGACGAATCTCAGTGAGTTGACTTCCACTCCAATGGCGCGGGCGGCCGGCGACACGCCGTCTTCACCGGACGATGCGGATCCGAGCTCGGATACGATCCTGCTCGAGAAGATCCAAAATGGCGGCAGCATCGGTGCAGAGGAGTTTGTGCTCGGTGCCATACATCGTTGCGACATGATTGCTATTAGGCTGTGCGAGTGCCTGGTGCTCCGCCGTAAGTCCTTTGATGATCTGCTGAGCCGCTTTCCCGAGCTCGAGACCACGATCAAGGAGCATGCACGTGAGGGGTATCTAGCGAGCTGCGAGCGTGACAGGGCGATTTGCCGCAATCTCGTCAAGTCGCCAAAGCTCCTCAAGTGCATGGGGGCCGTCGATGTTTTTGGCTCGAGCAGCTTCGCCGAACGCCGCATCAACGAGACCGCCCTGTTCATCGCGACAGATGGCACAGCCGAGGTCGGGGCGGCACGCGGGCGCGGGCTGCGACCGCAGCGCCTTCTTCGAACACTAGATGGCTGGGCCGCGAAGCTGCGCTCTGCGCACGTTTGGTCGCTCCTGTTGTGCCTGCTACTCCTCTATCGGCTGTGCGGCGACCCGTTCCGAGCGTCTCTCTCCAACCACTTTGCCGTGCCTGCCGAATGGTCGGCGGCACTTCAGAACGGCAGTAGTATATACCCACTGCCTAATGTCGCAGACAGCTGTGACCCGAGTACGGTCGCCGCGCAGGAGTCGTACTCTGACACGGTCGGCCTGTGTATCTTCGATTTCCTTGTCGACGTGGCGATTGGCGTTGACTTGCTTGGGGTTCAGTTGCGTACATTGGGCGGGAGCGCGGCGGGCAAGGTGGAGACGTTGGACAAGCCAACTGCTGCGTGGCATGAAGCACACGGCATGCTCCCCTTTGCGGTGCTCCTTCTTGCCGTCGTGCTCGTCCTCGACGCCCTCTCCATTGCGATGGCTGGCGTGCGCGACGGCGGCGACGCCGTGTCCGACGCGATGACGACAGCTGTGAGCATCATCTGGGTGCTGCGGCTGCCACTGCTCGTCTTCCTGCCACGCCACACGTATAACATCGAGGTGTGGCTGCTCAATCAGTCGCCGGCCATGACTATGCAGCATATGCGCCTCGGCCGTCTCGTGCTTATCGTCATCATGCTCTCACACCTCTCGGCATGCGTGTGGGCGTACATCGGGTGGCGCGAGTTCGATGCCTCTTTCGTGACGAACACGAGCGCGCACACGTGGCAAGCGTACTCGTGGTGGGCGCGCGACGTCGTCGTCCTCGAGGGCGCGGCGCGTTGCCAGCCTCTGGCGGTGCTCGCATGGCTTCGCGGTCTTTACATCTCAATTGGCACGTTCGTGGTCGTGCCAATTGGTGATATGGTTCCCGACACGATGCCCGAGACGTACTACATGATCTTCCTCATTGTTGCTGGTTCGACATTGTCGTCGACAGGTCTTGGCGTCATCGTGAACGCGATCGCGCGACTCGACCAGGAGGAGTACGAGCATGCGATGGTGCAGACGAGCATGGAAAAGGTCATGATGAGCTACGCCGTGCCGCCACCACTGCAGCAGCGCGTCGTCCGCTTCCTCGTCTGGTCGCACTACCGTGGCGCCGACAAGGATAAAGCTGTACTCAACAAGCTCCCGCCACAGCTCCAGCTCGAGACCTCCAAAGCAATTCGGCTCGAGCTGCTCTCGAAGACGAAGCTAGCAGACCTGCTGCCGCGGGCCGTCCTCGGCCACATTACAAATGAGATGCGCGGCATCGTCATCACCCCTAGCGAGCTGCTCATGCTCGAGGGCGATAAAGGCACGCAAGATATGTACATCATTGTCGAGGGCGTCTTCGAGGTGCTCACGGCCGGTCGCCGTCCCTCGCTCTCGGCGCCCGTTCATCGCCGAAGGAAAGCCGAAGCGCTTATGGGAGAGAAAATGGGCTTCGCCAAGGACCACTTTGAGCAGACCAAGTCGACGGTCGTGGGCACCGTTGGCCCAGGCGCGGTGCTCGGTGAAGTTTCCTTCTTTCTCCAAGGCACGGCGCGCAACGCCTCGGTCCGCGCGGTGACGCGTGCTGTTGTCCTTCAGCTCACGCGCACGCAGCTTGACGCGGCGTGCGCGCTCTTTGGTCTGCATCGCGACGCGGCTTACCTTGCCAAACTCGAGTCCCTTGTGCGATCCATCGATGCCTGTTACCGCTCAACCAACGAGCGCATCGTCCGCGAGCAAGCCATCCTCCGTGGTGACAGCACTCCAGGGCACGCTGAACCATGCAAGATGTCCGAGGCGTCCAAGAGGTCCTCATCGACCGGCGATGTCCCCATCCAGCAGCCATCGAGTCATGGATACATCTTCCCACCCTCGACGCTGCCGAGGCAGCTGTGGGAGCTCGTTATGGCACTGACAACGGCCATTCTAGCCACCTCGATCCCCTTTCTCATCGCCGTGTTCGGGCCGCGAAGTCCTTTGAGCGTCGCCAACGCATGGGCCGCGCTCGTACCGCAGTGGTCGATCGATGTGATCCTTCTGTGCGACTCGTTGCTGCGCGCCTACTGCTTCCCCTTCCTCCCCCCAGGGCGCGAAACGTTCATGCAGTCGGAGCTCACACACATGGCGATTCGCACGCACTATGTGCAGGTCAAATTGCGCCTGGACTTGCTCGCTTCGCTGCCCTACGAAGCCTTGGCGCCGATCGGGCTGGCTGTGACGAGCGACACAAAGACGATCCTCCTCGCGGTGGCTCTACTGCGCCTGCCGCGGCTGCTGCGCTGCTCGCGCATCCTCGAGCACTGCCGCGTGGCCTTCGCCTTGCTGCCACCCCAACTTCATCTCTCGAGTGGCCAGGCGCGCCTCGCGGTGGTTACGTGCCTCTGGGTCTACGTCTGCCATGGGTTTGCATGCCTCTGGCTCTTTGACGCGTACGCGCTCCCCAAGTCCGCGCTGGGGCGCAACTGGATGACCGAGGACATCGCATGGAAAGACGCCGATTGGGCGCACTCGAACGTGGGCCTCTCGTACCTTCGTGCAGTCCACTTCACACTGTCGCACATGAGCACTGTCGGCTTAGGCGACGTGCGGCCGCAGAACGCGCTCGAGACGGTCTTCGCGATGTTGCTCACGCTTATTTCGGCATCACTCTTCGCCTGCCTCATCGGCCTCATCTCCTCGCTGGTGCGCTTGAACGACGGCGAGGAGGAGATGTTCAAGACACAGACTGACTACCTCCAGCACTACACGACGCATCACCAGCTGCCATCGGATCTGGTTCAGCGCATCACTGCCTACTACCGGCTGATCTCGTCCAACCCGCGCGTCTCGCACACGTCCTTGACAGAGGCGCTCCCACCCTTTTTGCTCCGCGACATCGGCCTTTGGATGCACCGCAACAACATTCTCTGTGTGCCAGCGCTCAGCAGCCTCACCTTCTTCCCGCTCATCGAGCTCTGCGTCGCGCTCCGTCCGGAGCTCTTCCTGGAGGGCGATACTGTCATCACGAAGGGTGATCCCGCCGTCAAGCTCTACCTTGTTGATTTGGGCAAGCTCCGTGCGGGGGGTCGGCGCCTGCCGAACATGTTCCGGCAGGCGCCGCCCCGCAGCAGCTCGTCCATGGCGAACCGCAAAATTACCGACCGGGATGCCAGCAGCACGGGCATGCCCGCGCTCTCTTCCTACCTCATCGGCCGAAATGAGGGTGTGAACTATGTGGGGGCAGAGATGCTTGCTTTCAGCGGGCCGTTGGCTCCCGTGCTGAGCGCAATGCACGTCGAGGCGACGACGCACTGCCATTTGTTTGGACTAAGCCTTGGCGTGTGGAAGGGGCTGTGCAGCAAGTTTCCAGACGAGCTCGGGCCAATCAGCCGAGGGGCGCCTGCAGCGTGCTGCAGCCAGATTGCCCACGGGGGGCGCAACCTTCCACGCATGGCCATGGACATTTCCAGGGCCGGCAGCGGCCAATCGCTTGAAATGCCCACTGCCGCGAGCAACGCCTTCGGCGAGCTCGAGGGCGGCCAGCCGAGAGCAGTTCCGGTCAAAGGGGACGAGGGGATGGATAAGATCGAGTTGATGGGCTCCACGTTGCGCCCTTGCTCGTGGTCGTGCTGATTGCGAGCCTTTTCGGTTGCGCCTGTGTTTGTGGTGTTTGGACGCTAGGTGCCGTTCGATCCTTTCGGTCCGGTCCTTGACCTTGTGTTAGAGATCACACCCGCACAACACTTCCAACAAGGTGTGAACACGCGTCATCCGAACCCTTCAATTGCATGCCGAGGGCAGCTACAAGATTTTCTTTGCGAACGACAAAGAAGCAAGGGTCACATGAACCCGCACAGTGAAGGGCCGCTGCATCGACAGCTCGGCGACACTTTATCGCGACGGGCCAGCTCCGACTCGCGACCATCACGCCGCGTCACCAGCTCCAAGGCAACCGCTGTCTCACTCGATGGCCTGCAACCAAGTGATCAATCAGCTGCGCGAGTACAGCAAACGCTCTCAATCAGCAACTCGCATATTCATAAGCCGAAGCCATCATTGATCCTGCCCCAGCCCTTTCGGACACGCAAACCCTGGCGTTCGAATGCCGACCCTCGAGCATTTGGGTGGCGGCCTAGCAAGTCGGGGCTCAGTTTCCAAGGTGAAGTCCGCGTGTACAGCGACTCGTCACATGCTCCGAATGGCGAGGTGGTCCACTTGACCTCGCCGGTGATCAGCAGCGCACTTCCATCTCGAGTTCCAGAATTGGCAGCAACAACAGCCGCCTCCACCCAGGCACGGGCCATTGTTGCCGCTCTCGTCGCCGCCCCTCCTCAGGCTACGTATCCATTGGCATCGCGCTCTCGGTCTATTCCGCGCCCGTTGTCGGCTCCGATGATCGCCTCTCGCAGAATCGCCTACGATTGCCTTCAGCGCCATGCGCATGCTCAGCGCGGGCACTTGCCTTTGCAGCGCAGCTATGCCGAGCTGGCAAACCACAGCGCCCCTGCACCACCGAGCCTTCTCCTCACGGGGGGTGCTGTCGATGCCGATGAGAAATGCCGAGAGCAGGGGCGGGGACGAGGAGGTAGAGGGGAGGACGATGAAGTTGGGGGGCACGGCGAGGACGACATAGACGAGCGTCATCCCGAACCGGGCGATGGTTTTGGAGTTCCACGTGCAGGTCCTGCGGCTCCAACCTCATCAAGTGCCATCTCGCCATCCACATGCAGCTGCCTCCGACGTGACGAAACCCGACGTGACGAAACCCCTCCCATCTCGCGATCTACTTGCAGTACAGCTCAGCAGCGCAGCGCAGGGATCAAGATCGCCCTGCTCTTCAAGAACAATGCAGAGCGAACGGCGACTAAGCACGAGCTGACGCAGCAGCGCTCTAGTGGCGAGCTCCATGCGTCCGTTCAAGCTCGCCGCTCTATGTCATGGTTGCATAGACTGCGGCTCGGCGCCGATTCAGGCGCCCTTGCGGGCTCCATAGACTGCGGCTCGGCGGCAGGCGCATACTCGGCGGCAGGCGCCGACTCGGCGACGGACTCCGACTCGGACGAGAGCGCTGGCGAGGCCGGCCATCAGCCGTTACATCAGCCGTTACATCAGCCGTTACATCAGCCGTTACATCAGCCGTTACATCAGCCGTTACATCAGCCGTTACATCAGCCGTTACATCAGCCGGACGAGGGGCAGAAGCGACTTCGAGCGCGACCGGCGTCTGGGTCGGCGCCGCTCGCTCGTAGGCCGGGAGGGATACCACGGCTGGGAGGCAGCCCGGTTCGTCTGGCCGGGCCGGAAGGGATACCACGGCTGGGAGGCAGCCCGGTTCGTTCGAAGGCCGGCGTCCATCCACCTCGACAAGTTTCGTCAAGTCGCGTCCATCCACCTCTGCTTGAAAGGCTCGACGAGCAACGGCGCCGTCTCGAGCAAAAACTCGCTCCAGCCCTGTCGGATCTGTCAGAGGTTCTCAGCCAGCCGAGGAGCCCTGGCACCACCCTCGAGCCTGAAACCGCTGGCAAGGCGCTGCTCCAATGTGTCACCAACGAAGCGGCGAGCCATTCACTTGAAGAGGCGCGCGACCTCCTTCATCTTGCGGCCCTCAATCTCTGGATCGCGGAATCTCGCCGCCGCGTCGAGGAAGGCGCCGGTTGTTTTGAATCCACCCCTTGCCGATTAACGGGTAATGGCCACACCTCCGTCCATTGCGATAGAGGCCCTCGTGCTTGGGGGCCCGGAGAGTGTGCGCGTTTGTGCGTTAACACGACAGACGCGACAGTCGTTTGTTTGTTTCACAGCAGCAGCAGCACCACTGAACTTGATTACGAGTCATCTTCTGTGTTGCCGACGGTGGGAAATGCTGTGGGCATGTTTTGCTGCTGCTGTTGCCATCACGGTGGATATTCCACGGCCGCCAGCTTCGCGCCTGCTGAGCGCTGACTCGGACGATGGACTCGCGCCGCCAGTTTGTAACCTAACCAACCAGCAGCGGCTTTGCGTGGAGCAGGTGCACCTCGCATTCGGGGGGCCGGGTGAAATGGTTGTGTCGTGGGCGACTGCTGATGATGAGACTCGGCCTTCAGTAGTTTATTGGGGCCCCGACTCGTTCAGCAGGACAGTCAATGGCACGGCTGCTGCATACAGCCAGCTGCTCTACGTCGGTAGTGAACTCATTCATCCCAGTATGGGTGCACCATGGGATGAGCGTGCAATCCTCCAGATGCAGAACACCAGCAGCTGGGCGAGTGCGCTGAGCATCTTTCCGTTTGGACAGTCAAAAAGCTACTATGAACCCACGACGTTGAAAACGGGCGAATTTGGGTCCTACAGGAATCCGGCGATGATCTACACATCGCCTCTCATCTGCACGGCCACGCTGTCGGGGCTTCTGGCGGGGCGCACATACGGCTACCGCGTCGCCGGCCACACGCGCGACTATTCGTTCACGATGCCGCCCGATCCTACGAGTGGCGAGGGCACCTACCCGTTCTCGGTGGGCCTCACCGCCGATCTCGGCCAGACGCGCGCTTCTCGTGCCAACGTGGAGCTGCTTCGCAGGCGGGCGGAGACGGTCGGGGTCGGCGTGGTCCTCCTCGCGGGAGATCTGAGCTATGCGGACGGCTGGCTACCGCGCTGGGACACGTACGGACGCATGATGGAGCCGCTCGCCGCCGCGGTCCCAGTGATGACCACCGCCGGCAACCACGAGCTCGGTTCCGGTGAGGGCTTTGTGTCGTATAACGCTCGCTACCCGATGCCCCATACCGCGAGCGGCTCACCGACGAACTTGTGGTACTCAATAGACGTCGGGCCAGTGCACCTGATCTCGCTCTGCTCGTACGCGGCGACGGCGCCCGGCTCGCTTCAGCACCGCTGGCTGCGCCGCGACCTCGCGCGCATCGATCGGTCCATGACGCCGTGGGTGATCGTGATGATGCACGCGCCTTGGTACAACACGAATTCGGGCCACAAGGGCGAGGCGGAGCTCATGAGGCAGCACATGGAGGCGGACCTGTACGAGGCGGGAGTCGACCTTGTACTCTCGGGCCACGTGCATGCGTATGAGCGCACCCTCCCCGTCTACCGGGGCCTCGTGGACGAGTGCGGCCCCGTCTACCTCAACTTAGGCGATGGGGGCAACTACGAAGGCGCCTACATGCCGTGGCTCCCGTCGCAGCCCAGTTGGTCGGCGTTTCGTCAGGCGACGTTCGGCGTAGGTCTGCTCACGATCGTCAACCAGAGCCACGCGTGGTACAACTGGTCGCGCTCCAGTTGCATGTCAGCCAACGGCACTGGCGCGAATGGCGACCCGTCACTCGCTCACATCAATCTCGATGCCGAGAGCTGCATGTCGCGCTCGAGTTCCAAAACCGACAATGCGGAGGACCCGTACGCCAACCAGGACGGCGCGTGGATCATGCGCAGCTCGGCGACGCGGCAGCGCTGCATTGAGCAATACAACGCAACTATCCATGGCCACGGTGACGCCGACGCCCAATCCGGCGGTCTCGTCAATCCTCCCGCCCCCCCCAGCCCCCCCCCCCTGACACCGCCCGAAGTCTCTCCGCCCCCCCCCGGCGACGACATAGGCAGGCTGATCTTCGTGGCCCTACTTGCCCTCGGCTTTGGGGCGGCCATCGGCGCCACCTCGGCCGTCTTCTGTGTGCGCGTTGCGAACAAGCGTATTATCGATCAGAGAGGAGTGATGCTGATGGATGCTCCAACAGCGTTAGCGAGGAGTGATCATGGTGGGCACCCCGCGTAGGTCGGCGCGAATCACACTTCTGTCCATCGTCACGTCGGTGTGCCTTGCGTGTGCCTCGGCGCCTCTCAGCACCCACGAGCCCCTGTGAGAACGACCAGCACACGACACCGTCGGGTTCTCTGCCGAGCGTGTAGCTGTAGGCCGCACGGAGGGAATGGGATAACTCAGTCAGTCAGTCAGTCAGTATCGTCGCGGGATAGGGCTTGGGGGGGCACGCCAACCCGATGGCGGTGCATCGAGAGCGCTAGGTTCAGGGTGAGTGGTGACGCGTGAGTGAGTGAGTGACGTGAGTGAGTGAGTGAGAGTGAGTGAGTAACGCTCAAGCTAGGTTTGGTCCGGTTTCCTGTCAGTGACCCTTGTCCGCGGGCCTCCTAGGAACCCACCACGATTGTGTTGAGGGACCATCACATTCACAGGGACTTTCCACTGTGAATGTTTCTTGACCCATGAATGGGGCACATCGACGAAGGCTAATAGCCGATGCGCTGGCGTCTCCACCGCCGGATCCGGAGCAGTGCGAAGCACGCGCGGTGCTGCGCGGTGTGACACTACGCGTGCCGCCCTCGGATTTCATCACGCGCAGCCACATTCGTAGAGCGCACGCTTTTGCCCAAGAGGCGTGTGAGGGCGAGTCTGCCGGGTCGCGCTATCTTGAGCTCCTTACGCTCGAGTACGCGCGGCTTACCGACGCTGAACCATGGTATTGGAATCAACTATGGCCAGGTGGCATTGCGCTCGCGAATCACGTCCTCGCTCACGCCGAGCTCGTTCGCGGGAGAACCGTATTAGAGTTTGGAACCGGGCTTGGGCTTCTTGCGGTCAGTGCTGCTATTGCCGGAGCGAAGCGCGTGGTCGCAATAGACATTGAGCCCATTGCACTGGCCTTCGCAGATCAGAGCGCTCGCGACAATGACGTGGCGAGCGCCGTATGCACCGTCGCATGGGACTGGCAAAAGCCTCCGACTCGCGGAGGCGTCATCACTTCCATGATACCGTTTGACGTGGTACTTCTGCCCGACGTCATGTACGACTCGGCCGCCGTCGAGCGGCTCGGCGAGCTTGCATCTATACTGCTTGCGCCGGGCGGCAAGCTCCTCTTCACCGACGGCACCGACCGCCCTTATGGCAGCGCGCACACAGATCGGCTCCTCGAGATACTGCGCGCGCCGCCCGCGGCGTTTGTCCTCGACAGCCAGACCGAACTAGTCGCAGGTGCGGACGCTGCGGACGGAGGCGCGGCACCTGAGCGTCCCGTACGGCTCGTCTCGCTGACACGGACGGCAGCGGCTTCTGTGCGCGTAGATAGATGTGACCTCGTTCAGCAACGTGACGGATGGTGGCGATTCACATAAGTTTACTCAGTAGAATTAGATCTTTAGCTCTAGGTACTATCATCTCGGTACTATCCATCAATGTACGCTTCATCACCCCAAAAGTAGCTGGATGGCTTCTGATATTTACTACGAACCACGAAGAGGCGTTACAATTCTTTTAGCAATACCCGGGGTGTACACGCTTGAGTCGTCACAGATCGAGCGCCTTGGCATCGTCCATCGAGCTCTCGACAGGGCAGTAGGGGCATTTGAACCGGGCCGAGCGCGAGCCGCGCGCGAGCTTGGTGATCGAGGCGAGCCCGAGCACGTGGCCGCACAGGAGCAGCATCGGCGGATTGTCGGGCGTGCCAGCCTCCTTGGAGATAGGGCACGTCAAAGGTTTGAAGCGCCGTAGTGAGCAATTGCATGCAAGGCAGATCATCAGTGGCAATCAACGCACCTTGGAGATAGGGCACGTGAAGACCGAGTGGCGTACAAAGCGTGGCCCAAGGTCGATCTCGAGGGGCAGCGTGTCGCCCTCGAGGCAGATGCGCGCGTACTTGTCCTTGAGCACGCTGGCAAGCTTTGCGAGCTTGGGCAGAGCGAGCGTGCCCGCGTCCACTAGCGTCTCGAGTGATGAGCTCGCTGGCCGACGCAGCCGCAGCAGGTACTCCTTCGTGAAGAGATCTCGGAGTTGAGCTCGCTGGGCTGGCTCATTGAGCATCTCAGCATACGGCGAGCTCGCGGGCTGATGGGCGTACGCGAGCGCACCCGCGAGCTTGCGCATCCGGGCTTCGGCCGTCAGCTGAGAGGACTGCACCGGCCAGCGCGCACCGTCGAAGGACGTTCCGGTAAGGGGGTAGGTCTGAGCTACCCCCTTAGTTCCAGCCATCCGAGGCGCGCTCCATACTCCGGGTCGAGGGCCCGAGCCGTCGTCCGAGGCACCTGCCCGCAACAGCTGGCGCGTGGAGAAGTCGCGGAGCGTCTGCAGCGCCCCGGCTGTGTCGCCGCTCAGCACGCGCTGCGTGAAGCGCAGCTGGAGTACCTCAAGTTCGAGCATGGCGCCATGGTCGCGCAGCTCGTGGCCGTGCTCTTGGAGCCAGGCACTCACGAGTTCCGTCCCTCCCGCCTCGAGCTCGCGGCACGCCGCGTACATAAGCTGCATTTCTTCAGTGAGCGCGTGTTGGTCAACTAGCTCCGCCTCGGCGCTGAAGACGCGCGCCGCCTCGAATCGGCCCGAGACGAGAAGATGCTCGTAGATGGCTCGGTAGACGAGCTCTGGCGCGAAGCTGCAGTGTGGCACTGCATGCTCCAAGTTTGGGTAGACCTTATCTGCAACCTTACCCAGCTTCGTCGCGGCTGACACCACATCCTTGTGGTGCGCCGCGATCACTTGCTTGGTCTCCTGCCTCTGGACCTGCTCGCGCAGTGCAGCAAACTCTTTGGTGACGGCCTCGTCAGAGCCGCCGCGGACACGTGTTTCCCAGCCCTCGAGCAACTCAAGGAGCTCGTCAATCTTCTGCACACTCGGATCGAGCCTGCGCTTTTTGCTGATCGTGTCAATGGCTGTGGTCAAGTCCATCATCATTCGGCCTCCGTCCGTCATAGACACATGTACAGAATTCTCCAATCCTCATAGTAAAAGGTGTTAATTCAGTTTCTATTAAAAACCTTTCATGCACCATTCTCCATCACTCTAGATCTTGTCGCCGATGACAGTGAGTCCGTTAGGATCGATCCTCGGCGATATCTCAGAGATATCGATCTCGCCCTCTGCCGTGCGCACCTCCACCACCTTGACGTTGGCCACCTTGGGCTTGGCGGTCTGTACCTCTCCGCTGGTACGATTGGCATGAGCGACGGCAAAGCGCCACGAGGCGAAGAAGCACGCGACGCCTAGCAAGCCGCACAGCATTACTACTTGGAAGCACAGCTCGAGCGATGCCCTCGTCTGCGCGTTCTTCATCTCGAAATCGATGACGGCGCTGGAGGGGCAGTCAGCTGTCTGGACGCCCCCCGCGCAAGTTTGGGCGAGGCAGTCGATGATGTCCTCACGGCTAAACGTGGCCAAGTCGCCGATGAGCGCAGACGCGAGGGGCGAGAAAGCGTACCCAAACTGTTGGAAGCAGAACATCGACAAGGCCGATCCGACGCTGCGCATGTCGGGCGGGACCGCCGACACAAGGCAGCCCATGGCCGCAGGGATGATGGCACCGCCGAAGACGAGCGTGATAAAGATCAGCCCGATGCACCACCAGAAGCCGGCTGTGGCGCGGGCGTCGTCGGGCGCCACGTAGAAGGGCGAGCTGGTATTTGTGATGCAACTAACGCCCTGGTCGGCGACGGCTTTGGGTACGTACGCGCAGGTGATCGCAAAAGTTGCCGCCAAGCACGCGAAGGCGAAGCAAATCTTGAGCGTGAGGGCCATCGCCGCCTCGCCCTTGTAGCCGCCAATCTTGTCAATGAAGATGCCGCCGGCGATCACACCGATGATGGGGGCGGTGATGGAGGTGACGCCAAACGCGGGTGTGACCTCCGCCTGGCTCTTCCCGATGACGACCACGATGTACGAGGTCACCCACACCTGTGGGGAGAGGAGGGCGTCGTGGTGAGCACTCGCATGCAGCGCGTAACACCACGATGTACGAGGTAATTCACACCTGCACCCCTGTGACGACGAAGAAGAGCGATGAGAGTCCCATGACGGTGAAAATGTACGGGCCGTTGCCGAACAGCTCACAGATGAGGTTGCGCTTCTTGGGCGTTGTCTTGGGCGTGGTCCCGGCGGGCGCGTCCCCCCTCTCTTCGTCCACCTCCGCGACAGACAACGAGGTGGGCGCCTCGGACTGATCAACGCTTGTCATGGGCGTTGTCTTGGGCGCGAGGTCTGGCGTTGTCTTGGGCGAATTGCCTGGCGATCGGTCGGGCGACGGCGATGGCATGCCGGCCGACTCGCGCCGCGGCGACTGACCTGGCGCAGCCACTGGCGCGTTTGCCGGCTCCTTGGTCTCGGCAGGCGGCTTGTCCTGTCCCAGGTCGAAGAGGCTCTTCGGGATGAGCAGCATGCCGAAGAAGAGCATCACGAGCGCCCCGGACTGCAGGTAGAAAGGGACCCGCCACGCACAGCTGACGTCGGAGGTGGCGCACGGGACGAAGGCCTCCGAGGTCGGGTCCAGCTCGCCGCTCGTCATCGCGCCCGAGAAGACGTAGCCGATGGTGATGCCGAGCGGTCCTCCCGCGTTTATGAGAGCCATCCAGAACGTCACAGCATCCGCGGGTGCGAACTCGTCGACCCACACGGGGAAGTACACGGCGGGCATCGCCTGCAGGAAGCCGATCAGCAAGCGGAAGGCGAGGAGCATTCCCATCGACTGAGCCGCTCCGAATAAGCAAGTGCATGCAATGTTCAGAGCCATCGTCAACTGCGTAAAGCGCAGCGGCGACATGTAGCGCGTCGCCGGGCCAACCGTGAGGCAGCCGAGCGCAACGCCCTGGTAGACAAGCATCGCAAGGAGCCCGAGCTCGGACGTTCCCATGTCGAAGGTCGCGCCGATGTGCAGCAGGCCGGCGGGCACCGCGCCGCCATCCAGGTTGATGATAATCTGGACGGTTGCGAGCAGCCAGAAGATCCTTGTAAGCTTTCGCTTTCGCGCCTGAATCGCTGGAGGCGTCCATTTGGTGGACGCCGGCGCGCCCGGCGCGGGAATCGGAGCGCAGGCGTCGGACGGTTCCGACGCTCGTCCGGAGTCCGCTTCCGTCATTTTCGGAGGCGACAGGGCTGCAACCCGAAACCACTTTTCACAAAACCCTCCGGGGGGACTTTTCTCGGACATCAGGGTGGACATTACCGTTAAAGTCATCTTACGCACTGCGGGCCGCATGGGTGCGCGGACGAGTTGGTTCTATTCACAGCACACCCAACGCCCCACAGCACACCCACATGGCCTTGGCCTTTCAATCAAACGACGAAAGTAGGCCCCTCTTTCTTACTCTGCGCCCTCTCGGAGCGTCGCTTGGCGCGAAGTAGCTCGTCTGGAGATTTGCTCTTCCTAGCCGCCCCATCAGCCGGCTCATCCATCTGCACGCTCAGCGCGCTATCGTGCACTGACTGCAGCCACTTGTGGCGCATGGCCTCTTCGATAGTCATCCGCTTCCGCTGATCTGGCTCGAGCAGTCGCTTCATAAAGTCCATTCCGGTCGAGCTCACCATACCAAACGAATCCTTCGGGTAGGCCAGGCCACCCTTGATGATTTTCTCGATCTGCTTGTTCTCATCGGGAAAGTAATGCGGTGTCGAGCCATTAAACATCTCGAACACCACGCAGCCGAGTGCGTAGCAATCCACCCCCGCGCCGTACTTCATGCCCTGCTGTGACTGCCTCTTTCTGACCGCGCGCACGATCTGCGCGAGCTCGGGCGCGAAGTAGTCGACCGAGCCAGCATAAAGGGAGAAGCAAGGCTCTTTGGGCCCTCCACTGAATTTCGCACAGAAGCCGAAATCGGCGAGCTTGAGGCTTCCGACCAGCATCGGGTTGTGGCGTCGGCGGCACAGGACGTTTTCGGGCTTGATGTCGCGATGCGCCATCGAGTGATTCTTGTGCAAGTGCGCGATGGCAGCGGCGAGCTGCACGGTGATCATTCGCGCGTTCTGCTCGGACATCTCGAAATGACCGAAGGCGCCGGCCAGGTCATCCTTCATGACCTCCGTCACCAAATGAAAGCTCACATCTTCCAAGTAGACGACCTCGATGAGCTGCAGTATGGATGGATGGTATGGCGAGCTGATAATCGACCACAGAGTCATCTCGTCCACAGACGCTTTCCACTGCTGGGCGTGCTGGCACCGCGAACGGAGCACTTCCTTGGCCGCGTATTCCTTGCCATCCGTGACTTTTTGTACCTTTGAGACGACCCCAAATGCGCCCTCACCGAGCTTGTCGATGACCCGGTAGTGATCGGTAAATATGACGCCGTCCAGCCGGACGGTACCGGCATGTTTCTCAGCTTCGTCCTCAATGTCAACGACTACGGCCAAGCTCTCACGGCGATCGAGGCGAGCGTTCTGGTCCTTCTCCGCCTTCTTCATGGCTGCCTTAAGTGCCGCGGCGCGGTGCTCCGCGGCCGACAGTGGCTTCGAACCTCCGCAACCCATGATGGGCTCCAATCTTTATTTTTGGTTTCGTCGAAACTTGCGGAACGTCCGAACGGGGTGCCGAAAGTTCGACAGTCAAGTTCAAGTTCGAGAGCACATTCGATAGGCTTCCTTCGGTCGTTGTCAACATTGTCCAAAACCCCGCACAGAGCCACAACATAATCTTCTGGAAAGCACTGAGGTGCCAGCACGTCTTACAGAGTCTACAGACGCGTGTCACTTTAAGTAGATCGCTCCTCTCCTGGCCCATTTTAAGCATTGACTGCTTCGTGCCAGTCGGAGTAGATGCGCGACAGCTGCGCCATGTTGCGCTGCGCCACTGTCTTCTGCTGATCCATCGCGCGTAGTACAAGGCGCATCTCACCCTCAAGTCGTTCCTTGTCGGCGCGCAGGCTGGCCAGCTCAGCCACCCTGGCGCTCAGCTGCTCGGCGGCGGCTTCCTTCTCGGCCGCCACGAGCAGCGCCTTCGCCTCCGAGGCTGCCTTTTGGCGCTCGGCCTCGTCGGCACGCTGCCGCTCGCGCTCCGTCGCCTTCTCAGCCTCGGCCGTTGCGGCGCGTGCCTGGCGCGCCTCGGCCTCGAGCATGCCCGAGCGCTCGCGCAGCTCCGCCTGCAGCTGCTGCTCCTTGTCGGCGAAGAGCACCTTGACTTGATGCACCTCGCGCTCGACGAAGGCGAGCATGCCTTCCTTGTGGGACACCTGAAGGGGGAAGTCATTCGCACTCGTGAGCGGTCATCAGAGGCAATCAGTGGCACTCTCAGCATGCAATCCTTGTGGGTTACCTGCTGCCACGCATGTTCCGTCATCAGAGGCAATCAGTGGCACTCTCAGCATGCAATCCTTGTGGGTTACCTGCTGCCACGCATGTTCCGCGTCGGCCGTCGCTTCGGCGCGCGCCGCCTCGAGCTCCTCAAGCGCCGTCTCGAGCCGCTCGCGTTTGGCCTCGCTCGCGCGCAGCGCCTCGCGCGCCTCTCGGCATGCCGCCGTCTCGCGCTCTGCCACGTCACGCGCCGCACTCGCGCCTTTCGCGCCCTCCTGCGCAGTGCTGAGCGCCTGACGAGCTTGCACGAGCTGCGACGAGAGGTCAGCGAGGATCAGCTCCTTGACGCGCAGCTCCTCGCGATGCGCCGTCGCAAGCGCCTCCTTGTCGCGCGCCGCCGCCTCGAGCGCCTGCTCCAACTCCTCGGCGGCCTGGGCGGCCTTGAGCTGCTCACGCGTCGCCATGGCCCGAGATGCGCTGAGATCGGAGGCATGCTGCGCCTCTACCTGCCGTTGACGCTCGAGGGCTGCCCGCAAGTCCGCCCCCGCCTGCTCGCGCGCCGCCGCCGCCTCCGCCTGCGCCTGCCGGCGCCCTTCGGCAAGGCTCGAGAGCTTCGTTTGCTGCTCGCGGAGCAGCTCGGCCATCTCCTGCGCCGCCCCGCGCGCCGCCACCTCTTTCTGGACGGCGCTCACGAGCTGCGCCCGCAGCGCGGCGAGGGTCAGGGGTTGCGCGGGTGCGCCGCCCGCGTCGCTCGCCGGCGCCGCAGGCGCGGGCGGCAACGGTGCGCGGTAACCAGCGACGCTGCCGAGCGCCTCCGCACGGGCTGCCTCGGCCTCGGCGCGCGCCTCGGCGACCTGAAGAGGGAGGCACTCAGTGGCACTCAGTGGCACTCAAGAGGCAATCAATGGGGGCGCGGCTCGGCCACATGATGAGGGAGGCAATTAGAGGCACTCAAGAGGCACTCAATGGGGGCGCGGCTCGGCCACCTCTGCGCGCGTCTCGGCCGCCTCGAGCTTCGCCTCAAGCTTCGCCTCCCTCGCCCGTAAGGTCTCTTCGAGGCTTCGTCGCGATTGGAGCTGTGCCTCACGCTGCGCCTCGGCGTGCGCCGCCGCCGTGTGCGCCGCCGCATGCTGCGCCGCATCCTTCTGGGCCGCCTCGAGCTGGGCTCGGAGATCTCTGAGCTCCGCAGAGAGCCGCGCTTCGGTCTGCATCGCGCGCTGCGCCGAGGCCTCGAAGCTCATGAGCGCGGGTCGCGCGGCCGCAAGCTCCGTCTGGGCCGCGGCGAGCTCGGCCGCGATGGCCGCGTGCCTCGCGGCCTCTTCGGCGGAGGCGGCACCCGCCTCATGCAGCCTGCGCGACGAGAGGTCGCCGAGCTGCGCGAGAGCATCTCGGGCATGCGCCTCGCGCCTCGAGGCCAGCGTGGCGGCATGAGCGGCCCGGTCAAGTTCCCGTCGACACGTGGCTGCGTCCATCTCCGCCCGCTCTGCCCGCGCCGCCGCCTCCGCACGCGCCGCCTCCGCACGTGCCGCCTGCGCCATCGCCGCCTGCTGCTGCGCCATCGCCTTCTGTTGCTCGGCGCGCGCCGCCTCGAGCGCCGTCGTGGCCTCTTGCCGTTGGGATCTCTCCAGATCGAGGGCTGCCGCCGCTCGCTCGCGCGCCGCCTCAGCCTCGGCACGCGCCGCCTCGCTCGATACGGCGCGCGATGCGAGCCGTTTCACGTCAGCCTCCGTCACCGCGAGCGCGGCACGCAATCGCGCAACCTCTTGTCGGATCGTCTCGTTCGTGTGCGTCGCGAGCGTCGCCGCGGTCAGAGGCTGCGCGCCGCGTTGGGCGCCCAACACGCCGTGCGCCGTTGCTGGCGGCGGCGGCGCCCCCGCGGCGAGGAGTCTGGCTCTGGCCGCGGCCCTGGCTTCTCTCACCTGATGGGGGACGCAATCAGATGCAATCAGATGCAATCAGAGGTCATCAGGGCCGCGGCCCTGGCTTCTCTCACCTCGTCATCGAGGCTCTTTGAAGCCTTGGAGGCCACACGCGGCCGTAGAGAAGATCGTGGCCGCTTGATCGGCTGCACGCCGCCTACGAAGCCGCGATCAGCAGCCACGTCGCCACCGCGGGCGTCACCACCACCACCACCGTCGTCGTCGTCGTCGTCGTCATCATCGTCGTCGTCGTCGTCGTCGAGTTCTGCCTCATCATAGCTGCCGCCATCGTAACGGCCAGGCGACCTGTCCTCGGGAGGTTCGTCAGGGGGAACCTTCCGATGTGCACCGCCGCCACTGCCGCCGCCACTGCCGCCGCCACTGCCGCCGCCGCCGCCGCCGCCGCCGCCGCCTCCGCCGCCGCCTGCGCCTCCTCCTCCTCCTCCTCCTCCTCCTCCTCCGCCTCCTCCTCCGCCGCCTCCGCCGCCTCCTCCGCCTACTCCTCTGGGTGCTTCGAGGGCAGCGGTGGCCGTTACACGCCGGGTCGCATCCGCTGTTCGGCGCGCCATGGTAAGCGCGCCGTGGTGAGCATCCGCTGTTCGGCGTCGTCCTAATGCCGACGCTGACATCGCAGCCGTCGCGGAGGCCTCGCCCTGAAGGCGGCGCGCCCCACCGAGTGCAGACGTGGAAGTCCCGCGCCGGTGCGCGCCGCCGCATGCAGCGCGCGCGCGGTCTGTGTGAGCGCGCAGCCCGATGCGTCGATCGAGTGCCTCGTTGGCCGCACGTCTTCGTTCGAGGTCATCATCTGCACGTTCGTTCGCCTCTGCCTCCGCCTCCGCCTCCGCCTCCTCTTGCTCCTCGTCGTCATACGCGTCTGGATGCCGCAGGCCGTATCCTGGATCCCCGGTCTCCGCCTCGCTCTCTTCCTCCTCATAGTACTCCTCCTCGCCCTCCTCCTCGCCCTCCTCATAGTCGTCGCCCTTCTCATAGTCGTCGACGGCCTCATCGTCGAAGCTGACGCCGAAGCCCTCCTCGTCCTCCTCCTCGACGCCCTCGTCGTAGTAGCCCTCTTCGTCCTCGTCCTCGTCGCGATCCTCCACCTCGGTACACCGAGGTCCCTCGGTATTCCGCCCGCCCCCCTCGGTATACCGCCCGCCCGCCTCCTCCGCCTCCTCCGCCTCCTCGGGCTGCCTCGCGAGAGCCTTCCGCCAACGTTTCGACGGACCCATCCCCCGAGGTGCGACCGTCGCGAGCCTACGGTGTGATCCAGCACTCTCGTGTGCACGCGACGGACCAGCGCCACGCCGCCGCGCCTCGCCTATGGAGCGAACACCCGGCTTTCTGCTGCCACCACCGAAGCCACCACCACCGAAGCCACCGTTGCGGCTACCTCCGTCACCCTTACCGGCACCTCCGCGTCCATCGCCTTCGCCTTCGCCTTCGCCTGCTCTGTCCTCGCCAGCTCGGCTGGCGCGTGAGCTGGCGCGTGAGCCGGCGCGTTCACACTCCCCGTTCACACTGCTATGGGCCCTTTGGAGAGCGGCGGTGGTCGCGCTCGTGAGGGCGTGAATGCCGAGCGTGGATTCGATCCTCTCGAGCCGCAGCTCGTGCTCCAGTGAGCTCATCAGCTCATGGGCTGCGGCGGGGGAGACTCGACCGAAGGCGCCCACGCCGGGATTGAGATCGTCATCGTGCCCCACGCCCCGGACGCTCGGTACGACGCTCGGGTCACGCGGCACTGCCTGCCATTGCACATGCTGCGCCGTGGCTGCATAGGCTGGGTTGGCTGGGTTGGGCGCTTGCCACTGCTGCTGAGGCAGCTGCGGGAGCGGCGGCGGCTGTGCCGGCTGCTGCTGCTGCTGCTGCTGCTCCGGTTGCCGCGGCGGTGCTGCAGCAGCGGCGGTGGCGGCGGTCGGTGCTGGCGGCGCGAGCCCCGGCAGCGGGCCGCGCTTGGTGTTGTCGTACAGTGTGCCGCGGGGAGGGGCGGCGCTCGCGGACGCATCGTACTCCCACGCCACCGCGTCCTGGCGTCGCTCTGCCGGCGGGGGCGGCGCCGCGGTCAGCGGGGTGGGGACGGCACCGGCGTGTCGAGCCCCGACTAAGGGTGCATGCGCGGTGGCTGCAGCCGCCGCCACCCGTGCGGCCGCCTGGCGTCGCGACTGGACCGCCTGGAGTGTCGCGTCGATGTGCGGCGTGGCGATGGGTCGAAGCGCCTCAGCGACTATATGTAGCGCATCAGATGGCGACACTGTTGGAGGCACTGCGGTGGTGGCAGCGGCGGCGGCCGCGGGCAGCGGCAGAGCTCCACCAGCACCACCGCCGCTGCCGCCTGGCGCCGCACTTGCGGCAGCTGCAGCGAGGCACACGGCGGCGGCGCTGCCCACCGGCGGCGGGGCCATCGTTGCCGCGCTGCCGGGCCCTTGACTGCCAGAAGTCGCTCTTCCAGAGTGCGCTGTGGCGGTGCCTGCGCCGCCCGCACCCGCCGCGGAAGCAGAGGGCATTGGTTGACTGAGCGCCTCGAGCGCGCATGCGTATGCGGCGCCGGGCCGGTCGGGCACGGGCGCGGTGCCGGTGGTCGACTCGTCGTCGAGCGTCTGCAGGCCGGGCAGCAGCGTGAGCACCTTTTCGCGGTAGCCCGGCTCGCGGCAGACGGGATTGTCTTGCCCGTGCCGGCGCAGTACTACTTCGGCGAGCATCGGAAGCCCGCGCAGGTATTCGGCCTCGCGTATGAGCGCGATACGATTCCCGTACGCTTCGAAGTGCGCGAGCTGGCCGCCGTGGCACTGCACGAGGCCCGCGAGTGAGGTGATCCGGTTGTATGCGAGCAGCAACCGGCGGAGCGAACGCAGCGTCGCCAGGCCGTCGACGATGCGCACTCGGTTGCATGAGAGGTCGAGCGTCTGCAGACGCACAAGCCCGTGAAGGTTGGTCATTGCCTCGATGTGGTTGGATGATAGGTTGAGGTACGTCAGGCCGCCGAGTGACTCGAGGTTGGAGATGGCCTCGATCCGATTGCAGTGCAGGTTGAGCGAGCGAAGCGCCGTCATGCGCGGCAAGTCCGAAAGCTCTGCAAGGCTCACAATCCCCGCATCGTACAGCGAGAGCTCCGAGATCTGGTCGTGCGGGCCGGAGGCTGCCGACGCCATGGTCGCGCGCCCAGTGTGGCGAGCAAGCAGAACCCCCTGCCTTTCGCGCGAAGTCAAGTCAAGTCAAGTCAAGTCAAGTCAAGTCAAGTCAAGTCAGTCGAATCCCTCATGCTGTTCAACTCTCCGGGCCCCGAAGCACAGGAGCCGGAGGTGATCCTGGATTCGCCCAAAAGAGCACTTTCGCGCCACTGCACTTTCACGAGCACTTCCCGATCCTGGATGGCGTTGCACGAGCTATCACTCGGAGCTGAGCTCGACCTGAGCGTACTCGACCTCTCCTACCTGTCCGAGGTGGCTCAAGCTGAGCTTGACGAGGCCGTGGAGGCCGCCGCGCTTGCCGAGGCCGCCGAGGCGACCGCGTGTTGCACCCTCTTTGAGAGTGTGATCGCTCATAAGATTTCGTGCTTCGTGGAAGCGCTCGGATCGTGCGGGCTGACGAGCGAGCTACGTCTTACCCAGCCGCCAAGTGGCGGGCCGCGTCTGATTATTCTAGCGCCGTCTGATGCTGCGATGCAGACACTGCCGCCCCGGATGCTCGCTGACCGCACCGCGCTTTATCGGCTGTGCTCGGCCCATGTGTGCACTCGCGGCATGGGCGCCGCGATGCACTCTCTCCAGGGCACGGTGCACTGCACCGACGGTGAGAGCACCATCGATGACGGCTGGCCGGCCCGCGTCGGCCACGCGCACGTCGTCGGGGCGGTGCCCTTCTCGCACGGGATGGTGCTCCTCCTAGACGCGGCGCTCTGGGCGCTCGACCTCGAGACTGAGGCACGATCCGAGCAGGTGTGGCAGAAAGCGGTGGTGCCCGCCCCGCAGGTCACTGCGTACGGTCCCGTCGAGGCTGCCGAGGTCGAGTTCCAGGCGCAGCTCTACCATGTAGCGACTGGGTCAGTGCTTCCCGAGGAGGCTCTGCGCGGCGGCCTTGTCCTCAGTGCCGGTGGCGGCGCGGCTGACGTCGCCGGCGGCAGCCCGCAGCACGTGGCGGTCTTCAAGGACCTCGTCATTGAGCACAAGCCCGCCTCCGCCGCACGCAAGAAGGCGACGAGCATCGATGAGCAACGCATGCAGCAGAATGCGTATGGGCTGACGTATACGCTTGTCCATCGTGCCTCTCGCCGCGTGCTGTGCGCTGTGCGCCAGCCGACGGCGGTGACGCTGCGCAATTCGTACCATACCCTCTCAGAGACCGAGAAGGCCTTCCGCCGCGAGTACAATAGCCGCACTAAGCCATCGCCCACCGGAGGTGATGCTGCCGCCGCCGCCGCCACCGCCGCCGCCGCCGCGCCGTCTACCATCCAGGTTGCAGGCGGCGGCAGCGTGCCCAAGAAATCTCGCGGGGCACCGCTCCTGAACGACCTGGGCTCCAGCGTGGCGCCGTCAGAGACGGTCTCGAGCTTTGGCCCCGTCACGGGCGCCGAAGCGGGCGGCGAGTGGCAGCCGTTACTGTTTCGTCGATTCTCAGGTTCCCTCTCTGTGACTTCGGATCAGTTCTCAGGTTCCCTCTCTGTGACTTCGGAGCTTTCCTCTTCGGAGGAGCCAGCCAGTCTTCATACGCGCCGAAGCAGCGGTTCGAGCAGCGCTTCCTCCGTGCGCACCACGCCCACGCTGCCGTCGTCGTCGTCGCCGCCGCCGCCGCCGCCGCCGCCGCCGCCGCCGCCGCCGCCGCCACCGCGCGTCTTCGACATCTGTCCGAAGCGAGGGTCTTGCAGCGGCGGCACGGAGGTGTGGTTACATGGAGAACACCTGCACCCAGGCGTGCGGGTGTGCTTTGGTGAGAGCGAGGCAGTGCGCGTCGTCGTGTGCTCTCCTTCGCTGCTCAAGTGCACCACAACGCCATGTGCCATGGGCCGCCTCGCTGAGCGGGTGGTCGAAGTGAACCTGATGACGAGCATCATCCACTCCGCTGCCGACGAAGGCGCGGGCGGTGCGCGCGGAGGTGTGGAGGCAGGTGCGCAGGATGATGAATGCATGCTCACGGATGCGCTCACGCTCGCAGCCTCCGCCTTTGTGTACTTCGCGCCTCCACACGAGGATGGAGCTGATGGCACGCGTGTTCGAGGGGCGGATGGAGGCGATGCCGAGATGGGCGGCGTTGGCATCGGACAAGGTGGGCGCACGGATGCGCTCAGCCTCAAACGCCGACTCGCCTCCATCCTCGAGCGCATCGACGACTCGATGGTGAATGGTGCGTATGATGAGTGGGGTGCCCACCACGGCGCTGCTGTTCTTGCCGACGCTGCTGCTCTCGATGCCGTCGCCACCGACGAGCCTGCGGACGAAACCGACGAGCCTGCGGACGAAACCGACGAGCCTGCGGACGAAACCGACGAGCCTGCGGACGAAACCGACGAGGCTGCGGACGAAACCGACGAGCCTGCGGACGAAACCGACGAGCCTGCGGACGAAACCGACGAGCCTGCGGACAATGCCACTGACGCCCACCTATTGTCGGCGCATCGCGGGCGGCCCGTGACGCTCGCTGCCTTGCTCAGTACGCGTGACGAAATGGGGTGGAGTGCGTTACACCATCTGGCGGCCCTCGGCGCTGCTCGGGCCCTCGCAGCGCTTCTCGTGCGCCCTGGGTGCCCCTGGGACGCTCGCGACGCGCATGGGCACTGCCCACTACAGCGCGCCCTCGAGTATGGTCAGTCAACGGCCGCGCAGCTCCTCTGCCTGAGTCGCGCTCGCCTGAGCGCACCGTGGGTGCAATTGTGGCGGACGCCCGACACGACGCTCGCCACGACGCTCGACACGGCGGCGGGCCCGTCGGTGACAGGCGACGCAGCCATGCACGCAGCCGCTGCGTCGCCCAGCCTGGCTCCTGGCGCGCGTGCGCTGCCGCCGGAGCTGCAGGCGTTGTCGAGCGCTGCCGAGGCAAGCACGCACGCCTTCCGCGTGCTCTCGCAGCAGGCGCACACCCTCTCGAGCGCCCTCTCGAGCGCCCCCGGCAGCGACGGTGGCCACAGTAGCGGCGGACCGGGGGGCTTCGGGGACGCGGGCGCGGGCGCCGTAGCGAGCGCTCACCTCAGCGCCAAGTCGGAGCACCTCTACCAGCGCCTGCAGATGGCCGCGGGGCGATGCAAGGGGCCGGCCCACTCCAAACACGGAGCGGCGGGGCCACAGGACGGGGTGGACGGGGCCAAGGAGCCCAAGCAGGCCAGCCATCTTTGTCCAAGTGGAGTCCCGACCTCCAAGGCTATTTCCGCCGACGGGGGCTCGCAGCAGATGGACAATGAGAGCCGCCTTCGTCGCCTGCAGCGGGCCTTCACACCGCATGTGGTCTGAAGGTATAAATGACGAAACCAAACCCAAACCAAGACGGTGTGATGTCGGGGGAATTTTTGCGAAGCCTCCCCCGCTGATGCTTTCTCTGTTTCTCATTATCGCCACCCGGGGACTGCACGTGGCCCTCGGGCTGGGCAGGCTCAGAATTACTTGCCATACTCTGCACGGACCCCAACGAAACCTCCCCAAGGAGCAAGGTGCTCAGACAGGAATACAGCATGGAGGAGTCAAGTCAAGTCAAGTCAAGTCGGCTCGAGATCGGCCCGTTACTTCTCACCTACTTGTTCTCCGAGGGCACGTATGTCAGCACTTATGACGTGTCACCTCATTACGGACCCCTTCGCCATCTCCGCCCACTCCCGTCCTCCACTGCTGGCTTCCGGAGCACATTCGATAGGCTTCCGTATGGTTGTCTGTTGTTTATGTATAGACTTGACTTGACTTGGAGGAGAAGGCAGAGCAAGGACAGGGCAGAGGTGGTAGGGCCACAGCACATCCCACTGCAACGTAAAAGAGGGTCATATTTAAAAGGTCATGGGTGTCGTCCGACGATCGTGTTATCGGCAAGATGCGTTTAGTCAAACGCACAATCCGAATCTCAGATTCACCACTTCCAGCACCCTCCCATCCTTCCGCACACGTGTTCCATCGCAGATGTTGGGCGTAATAGGCGTGGGGCTGCTAGCGCTCATGCCAGTTCCGAACGCGCCGCGTCTGCGGCCATCGGCCGGTCGACGCTCGGCAACAAGTTCGGTACGGCTCTACCTCGAAATGCAGAAAACGGAGGCCGTCAAGGCGTGTGCCATCTCGACCCTCGCTGGCGGCCTGGCATCGATTCCTTTGTCGCCGTTGGCCTTGTCCCTCACCGACCAGGTCGAGTACATAAGTTCAGAATACGTTGGTTTCGAAGTTGGGTTGCTGTTGGCGCAGCTAGGCCTCTTCGGTGCAGTCTATCGCTGCACCGTCCGCAGCGATGACAACAGCATGCTCAGGCAAGGCGCCGTAGGCGCATTCGCTTTGTGCCGCGCAATCGCATCTCTCCCTCCTTCGGACTATTGGGACAGCTCGTTAACAAAGCAGCTGGCCGTCTACTTTGGAGAGGGGTGGCTCGTCTTTGGGTTCGCCGCCGTTGCGCTCGAGTATGCCTTTTCACGCGGTGATGTCCTGCCTGTCCCCGGCATTGGTTTGCCACAAGATGGAGATGGCTACGACGGTCCCATTCGTGGCTTCGTAGGCGGTTTCTCGGACTTCTTCGGCCTGAGGGGTCGTGGCTACCGCATGCCGCTCGACATGCCGCCGTACGAAAGCCAAGGCTATGGCGGCAACCCGTACTACGGACCCAATCTCCCCCCCGACTACAACGGCATGGTGCGGCCGACGCGCCGTGACCCGCGAATGCTCCGGAGTTACCGGCGGAGCCGGGACGGCTACGATCTGTTTTGAGCCATGGCGTGCCCGTGATCTCCATTCGTGTGCTAGGCCGTGGCAAGTGGTTTGCTTTGTAGCGCATCGGCGTTAGCCATTTGCGCTTTGGGCGTTTGGGGCTCCGATGGCCTCGCCGCCGCGGGGGCCGATGGTCTCTCATGGGCCCGCGGGAAGCTTCCCTTTCTCTCAAGTCCCCGGTAGTGTTTTGGTCTCTCATGGTGTCCGATTGATTGTGTGCGGCGCGCGCGCGCTGCAGCATCGATCGCTGCCGCCGCCGCCGAGCGGCGCGCGATTTACGGTGCTCCTCCTTTTATCATCGAGCGTATATCGTAATTATGAATTATGAATCCGCCGGCGTTGATCGCTCGTCACTGTCACTCTTTCCATTCTCCACATACGTCATACCGCCCGCGGCCCGGCCTGCCCGCTCCCGGGCCGCACTGGCGACCGTGGACGCTGCACGCTGGACATGACACATGTTGACACCTGTGCTGGTTGCGGGTTCAGAATACCAAGATAGCTTGATCCTTGAATTGCGCCATGCCGCCCCGCACCGCCGTCGCCGAGCGCGGCGCACCACGGCACCCCGACGAGCGGGACGGCGCGACCGGACGTCGCGTGCGGATGATCACGCGACGTTGGCGCACACACCCCCACAGGTCACACTCACATCTCACATAGGAGGCACACACACACACATCGGGCAGCCCGTAACAGACCCACTTCACATTCACGCGATTCAGTGGCGTGTCTCAAAGTACGGTTGAGACGGTTCCATGCGCGCGAGAAGATGCCGCCTCGGCTGCTCGAGGACTCAGCCAAATTCAAAGGTGCTTGCCAGGTGGGCCCCACGTCCGCCCGACGCGTGCGCGCGACCAGCACCGGCCGCCCGCTCCTCGTACCCCATCTGGTCGCGCGGCGAGGGAGCGCGGCGCTCTGGCGTGAACGCGCGAGCCTGCTTCTGCCGCGCACGGAGGGCTGCTGTGCTGCCTGCCTCGTACTCGTCCTCGGGAGCGCGACGCGGTGAGTTGCCTCGAGCCATGCCTCCTCGGCCGTTCATTGGCCCCCGGCCGCGCTGCTCCGGGGCCGAGGCATCCCAGGCATCCGAGCCCAGGCTGATCGTTGAGCGCCGCCCATGCTCCGCATGCTCGTTTTGAGGAGGGCTGTTCACATCGCGATGCCCGTCAGCCGCAAGGCGAGCGAATCCGCCGGCCGCGGGCGCGTTCACATTGGCGCGAGGCGATTCCCGCCCGCGCATGCGGCTTCCTGGGCGTGCGTTGCGAGGCGACGGCTGGTCAGCTCCCCATACGCCACCGCCCAGGTGATCACCCATCGAAGACTTCTTTGCACGAGGAGTCGGGGATTTCTCTGCAGGGCGAGGCGAGGGCGCGCGGCCGCGCATCGGCTGCTGCCGTTGCTGCTGCTGCTGCTGCTGCACCTGCTGCATCGAGAGCCTCTGTGCCATCATCTCCTGATCCTGTTGATACCGCTGCTACTGCTGCTTTTGAGCGATCATCATCTGCTGCTGTTGCATTTGCAGCTGGTGTTTCGCCTGCTGCTGTTGGAGCATGTGCTGCTGCCTCATCGCCGCTTCCTGCTGTTGCTGCCTCATCTGCTGCTGGAGATGCATCTGGTACTGACGCTCCTGCTCCTGCTGGGCGCCAGTGTGATAGTCATCACGGGCTTCAGCCTGCGCCAGCCGGTCGAGGAAGTCGCCGCCCTTGGGCCTGGGATCGCCTCCCTTAGAGGCCGCCGGCTTGTCGGGCTGGGCCCACGGGCTGTCATTCGAGAAAATCCCGCTATCGCGGTTCCCACGGGCGCCTGCAATGTACTGTGGCATGGTCGCGCGCGCGCTTTATGTCCGAACGCTTCGACTTTTGGGAACTCCAAACACGTCGACTAAATTGGGAGAAAGCCGGTCCCCTCTTTTACATGGACATGTAGTTCCTCGCGGGATTTTTAGGGAACCTTTTTTCTGGTTGTGTCCTGCTAACGGTTTCACACCTGGACCTGCCCCGCGCGAATCTTCCACACTTCGCATGCTGCGGTCGACAGCGACGTTGGTGGTGTGCGCGAGAGCTTACGGCGGCGACCGATTAGTGCCGGTTCGAGCAAGTAACGCCTCCTCGTGCACCGTGTGCGAAGCATCGCCGTGGCGCAGCGTTGCACGAGTGGTCCGAGCTGCAGATGGCGTTCAAGCAGTGCAGATAACGGCATTTTCTGACGACGGCCGCCGAAAGCTGTCCGGCGGCGATGCATGGGAGGTCGCATTCTCTGGGGAAAGAACTCACTGGCGTGTGCAGGCAGAAGACCTTGGGCAAGGCATCTACATTGCATCGGTGGGAAGTCCGCATATCTGGGGTGAGGCTTTGCTGCAGGCGTTGCCGACCCTCCTATGGACTACCAAGTCCGACAGCTTCCTTGAGCAACGCTGGGACCAACAAAGCCTCGATTACAATAGGGGCTCGGATGTGACCCTTCGCAGCTTCCGCACCTGCACAACATCGTCTTTGGGCGATGAGATCTGCGAAGGCATGCAGTGCGTCTCGCAATCGATGCCACCGTTGAATATAACGCTCGACGAGTTCCCAGAGCGACAGACGACTGGCGCACCTTGCAGCAGCGATGAGGCTGCGGGTGTTTGGATTCAATCGTCTACAATGCACCGGCGACACGCCGGCGGGCGGCTGCACGCCGGTGCGACTGGCGAAGATCAAGACGTGCGGTGGGCGTGGCAATTGAGCGCCCCTATGCCCTGTGGGTCACGCGGCACCTGCAGCCGGCAAGAGGCTGCCGTCTGCCTCGCGAATCGCCGCCTCCTCCTCCTCGGGGATTCGACCTTGTTCGGCGACTACCTAGAGCTGTGCGCCGTCGTCGGCAACCAACACGAGGGGGTTTGCAAGCGTGTGGAAAGGCTGGCGGAGCATTTGGGCAACGGCACTGGGGGTGCTGAGTACTTGCGGCAGCAGGCTGATGATGCACGGGTCGTGTGGGCGGATCCCCTGCTCATCCCCAATCACTATGGACTTGAATTGGTCGTGGGCACTGACTGGCTCATCGATGCATGGAGCTGCTTCTTCTCTTCGCTGCACGGCTGGGTGGTCGTCATCGGCTCCGCAGCACACGACGTCGCGCCCCTGACCTACCTCGACGGCACGAAGAGCCCACGCGCGTCGAAAACGCTCCGGATCGCCCCCCTCGAGAGGTATCGTCTGAACATTCGCCGACTAGCTTTTGTCTTTGAACGGGCGCGGCGGCTTAGGGCCGCCATGCTGACCAACGTGAAGCTCGTACAAACGCCGCTTGGGAACGCCACCAACACCACCTCGCTGCTCGTCCAGCACAGGAGGCTGTTGACGCGGATTGACGAGCGCAGGAGCCCCCTGAACAGTACCAACGCAACCAACACGACCGCTGCGGCCAATGTGACGTATGGCGTAGAGACTATGCTGGCCCCACCTGTCCATTTCATTTGGCGTCAGTCAACCTATGCCAATCTGGCTGCGCAAGGCTGCGCCAAGAGTGGATACCCAACAAGCTACCCGGTGCTCGTACAGCGCATGAATGAAATTGCGCGCATCGCCATGCGTAATGCAGACGTGGCTGTGTGGGATGAGCCGGCGCTGCTGACCGCGAGCGCGCCGAGCGCGGCCTTTCACGATAGCATCCACGTTGATGTGTGCCACTTTGTCTTTGAGCACTTGACGGGCAAGGAGCGGATGGCAAATTATATAAAGTGCCTGCAGCGACGGGAGGGTGGCCAGCGGTCCGCCGATGAGCCGCTGCTGCAGAATCACAGCGGGTTCCACGAGGGAGTCAACTTGGCCATTATACATAGCTTGCTCAAGCAGCTTGGCTGCCCATGTGCTGGCGGGTGAGACCTACTACGTAGCTTCAGTACGACAGTGTAGGTCCTATCGGAAGGCGAGGACCTTATAGTTTACTGTTCGAGTGTCTTACATAGAGTTTCATTAGTCACAGTGACCATTTTACAGGCGCGTCTGTAGACGCTTCGTGATTCGATTGAGCGGATTCCTCGGCGTCTTAGGTTACGTCAAATGACGAACAAGAATGCTGCGCGTGCGACGACGTGGCCGTGGTCGGCGATCACATGTAGGAGTCTCTCACTCTTTCCTTCTCGCCGCCGTCCCTCGCGCACGTGCTGCCACCCGCCGCCACCTCCGCGTCGCGGCGCGTTCCATACTTGATTTCTGCGCTAGTCTTACAACTTTGCCAGCGGGGTTGGAGCAGCGCCGCCGCTGCCCCCTGCGCGGCGGTGGATAGCATCGGCCATCATCGCCACCTGCCGCATCTCGCTCACCTCGTGCACGCGGACGATGTCGACCCCGGCGACTGTGGCCGCGACCGTCGTGGCGGCGTTGCCCCACTGGCGCTGGAGCGGGTCGGGTTGACTGAGTACCTGTCCAATGAATCCTTTCCGAGAGGCCCCCACGAGCGAGGCACAGCAGCCGCCGCCGCCGCCGCCGCCGCCGCCCGGCTGCGCGCCAACGATGCGCTGAACGAAGGCGGGCAGCTCGTGCAGCAACGTCATCGACTGCTGCGGATCCTTAGCGAATCCAATGCCCGGGTCAGCGATCAAGCTCCAAGGCGCAAGGCCGGCAGCGTGCGCCGCCCGCACAACACGCTCCAGCTCGTCGCACACGATGCTTGTGACTTGACCGCCGGGATAGGAGGCGAGTGAGCGCATCGTCTTTGGCGTGCCGCGCGTGTGCATTGCGATGTATGGCACCCCGAGCGTCGCCACCGTCTTGACCATCCCTTCATCGAACGTGCCTCCCGAGATGTCGTTGATGATGTCTGCTCCGGCCGCCACCGCCGCCGCCGCCACACTCGCGCGTGTCGTGTCGACCGAGAGCACAACCCGCTTGCCCCAGCCGCCAGCGCTGCCACCTGCTGCTCCTCCCGCCGCGCCGGCCGTTGCGGCCGCGTCGTCCTTCCCGGCGTCCCGTATGGCACGAATCACCGGCAGCAGTCGACGCATCTCCTCGTGCTCAGTGACGCGCTCAGCGCCCGGTCGAGTGGATTCGGCGCCGAGATCGACCACATCCGCTCCCGCCTCGACGAGCGCCTTCGCCTCGGCCACTGCCGCGTGCACGTCTGTGTCCAGCGCACGGCCTCCATCTGAGAAGGAGTCGGGCGTCAAATTCAGAATGGCCATGACGTACGTCCTGGCACCCAGTGGCCAGATCACATCGGCGCGCACGGGGAGCACGCGCTGCGGCAGCCGCTCGCCCTTGGTCGCCTCCGCCGTGCATAGCCGCGTGAACTCGAGCCTGATCGAGCGTCCTGTGAGAGGATGCCGCACGGCCGGCGCCACGTCGCACAGAGGCGCGAGAACAAAAGTCCGTTGGAGCAGGAGCTTGTGAGGGACGCTCAGGGGGCCCTCGCTCGTGTCGCACTCGACGACGCGGTCGCCGTACAGGAGCAGGTCAAGGTCGATGACGCGCGGCCCGTAGCGCACCCCGCCCGAGGAGCGTCCGAGATCGCGCTCGATGCCCTTGAGTGCGACGAGGAGCGCGGCGGGCGAGAGGGCGGTGCGCAGCTCGCACGCGGCGTTGAGAAAGTCGGGCTGCTCGATCACGTGCTGCGGTGCGGTGACGTAGAGCTGCGAGACGCGCGTCACCTCGCCGCAGCGCGTGCGCAGCTCGCGCAGCGCCGACGTTGCGTGAGCTGCCCGATCTCCGAGATTACTCCCGAGAGCGATGTACGCAGTCGTGAGGCTGGTGTCTCCGAGGGCGCCCGACGGCAGCCGGCGCCCGACGAGGAGCAGCGCGAGGCCCTCGGAGCCAGCGTGCAGCACAGCGCCCGAACCACGTGGCAGCACGTCTCCCTCCTTGAGCTTGCTGCCGTCGCTCAAGGAGGCGCCACCGGCGAGGACGTGGGCGGCGAGGTCGTCGTTGGGCAGCGGCACGCACGCGCTCGGTGCGAGCCGCAGCCGATACGCAGCACCCAGGGGGCTCTCCTCCAGCACGTCGAGCCGCACACCCTCGCACACCTCGCGTACCTGAATGTTGCCGCCCGCGCCGTCCTCGGGAGCCGTGCGGCAGAGGCGCACTGCTGGCACGGCAAGTCCCTTGAGTGCATCAGGCTTGCGGATGCGAACCTCGACGGCGCGCACCTGCGCGCGGCCCTCGGCACCGGCTGGCGGCAGCAGGATGTGGCTGGCGAGCGCGCTCGCAAGACTCTCAAGCAGTCCCCATTGGCCGTGCGCGGCGACAAACGCGAGCTGCTTTGAGATCGCCGAATAGTTGACGCTTGTGGTGAGGTCACCAGTGTTGGCAGGGCCGTCGAGCGGCAGCGAGAGCCGCGCGTCAATGATGAGGGGCTGCAAAGAGCGCTGTTCGCGCTCGCGAATGCCCACAATGCAGTCGACGCGCAGGTCGTTGATCTCGATGGCCGACGTGATGACGTGGGCGGCCATTTTGCCTTCTGCTGTGTGAACTGGCTGTTAATGGTAGCCTACACCTTCTTGAGACACAGCACACGAGCGGGCAGTAACAGTGCCGCAGCACCGGTTGTCGCGTCTGTCGTGTTAACGTTCACACACCACCACGTACACGTTCACACAAACAGCTTCATTCTACATTTAATGTTCGCGATGTGTAACGCAAACGGCGCGAAGTCGAGTCAAGTCAACTGTTCAGAGCAATTGGTTCTGAGTGGGCACGATCGCAACGAATTCTTCACAGGCAAAGACTGTTCCTTGATTTGGGAAAGTTTGTCCGGGCTCAACATGCATGCACGGCATTTTGGGTTTCTCTTGAACGTCAAACTGGAGGAGCTTTACCCTCGCCCCTGACGGACACGGAGCGCCTGCACGAGCGCCAAAGGAAAGCTTTGGCGAAGGACATGCTGCCGTCGCAGCGCTCATCCACGGATAGCGCCTGCACGAGCGCTTTGTGCAGCTTTGCCAGGGTTGTTCAGGCCCTCGCGCATGAACAGCCAACGCTCAACTTTACGGACCTGGTTGGCCCACTCGTGCCCATGCTGTCATCAACTTCGGCACTGGTTCGTAACGGCGCCGCGATGGCTCTGGGCCAGATTGCGGAGAGCGACGAGGCAAGCTGTCAGCTACTCTTGGAAGCTGGTGCTCTTGAGGTGCTTGTGGAGAATTTGGAGGCAGGCGGTCTTGAGGCGACGTATGCGATTGCCGCCATGACTCGCAATGAGCGTGCCTGTATTGCTCTCATTCAGTCTCAGGCACTTCCACTGCTGTCTGGCTTGGTGATTTCGGAAAGTAATGCACGTGCCACACCGCCAGCCACGCCGCCAATCTCGCCGCCAGCCACGCCGCCTGATGCTGCGCGTCCGCCCACATCCACCTGTGACGCCGCCAACGACTCCGCCTCCGCTCTCGATGCGATAGTCGCCCCCGCCGCTGCGGCGGATGCTGCAGCGGCGTCACCTTGGGAACTTTCTCATGAACTTTCTCATGAGACTATGGAGCTCTCTCATTCTCGGTCCATGGAGCCTTCAAGCAGTGCTGCCGCTCCTCCGCCAGCATCAGGTCGGGCGCTGTCCCCCCGAGCAGCGGCTGTACCCTCGAGGTCGAGTCCAGCGGAGGTCGAGCGAGAGCCCGAAATGGCACCTGCACGGTTACCTGTACGGCATCCGCTGCGGCTGCTGCTGCGGACGGACAGCTTTGCACGAAGCTCCCTTTGTGTTGCGACGCAAACTGACACGGAGACCTCGGCAAAGACTGCGTCTGCCGCGTCGGCGATGGCTGCCACAGAAGCGGCGAGGGCGTCGGCAGCCGCAGCGTATGTGGCGGCCGGCAGCTCTGTGTCAGCCACCAAGGCGGCACGAGCCGCGGAGTCTGCGGTGATCGCGATGAGGCATGCAGCAAAAGCTACGAAGAATGCATCGTCCGCGGCGAACACCGCAGCTGTGCGCGCCGCGGCATCGAGTGTTGCCCTGGCGGATGAAGCCATGGAGCTCGCACTCGATCTAACCGCGGCAGCGGGTCACCAGATGATCAGGGCTGCTGCCGCCGCGGCCATGGTCGCTAGTGCTTCGGCCAATACTGCACAGGCGGCGAGCAGCGCTGCTTCGGCCACGGCGAGCAGCGCGGTGTTCTTGAGCAGCGAAGACAGCAAAGCGACCATGGGTCAAGCGGGGCACGCGACGGGAACGATGAAGCGCGCAGAGGCCGTCAGCAACGCGGTAAGGACCTTTTGGAACTTGTCGCACTCCTCCGACGTGGTGCGTCATGCGATGGCGGGCATCGACGGACCGATAGCTGCCCTCGTGCGCCTGGTAACCGGTAGCAACCCGCAGATTGCATCCAAGGCAGCGATCGGCGCGGCCTCTCTGCTCAGCACGCTCATCCACCAAAGCGAAGACGAAGCGAAGAGGGCCATCATCGACACAATCATCATCGCCGTGCAGCCCGATGCTCGCGAGCCTCCTTCTCAGGTGCCCTCATTCGTCGCGCTCCTTCGAGAAGCAGCCTTCGAGAAGCTGCACACGGCTGGGAAGGGCACCTCGCAACCGGACCTGGACATGGCAGTGACTTTTGCTCGATGGCTCAAGCTTGGCGTCGGTCCCATAGGCGACGCCACCAAGCGTTTTAAAGCCGGCAAGGAGGAGCGCAACCGGAAGGTGAAAGCGCAGGCAAAGGAACGAGTCATCACTCAGGAAGTGGTGCGCAACGCCGTCAAAGGAGATGTAGTGCGCATCGCCGTCAAGGGTAAGCTCACGCACGCCCAAGGGCAGCCTGGTGGCAAGGGCAAGCTTCAAGACGAATCAAGGTCGGTGCCTATACTGCGAGTCGCAGATGAGGACATGTTACGGGGCGCTGTCTCGGGCGCTGTCTCGAGCCGTGAGGCGCCACGCCCAAGCTCGAGGCTATCTTCAAGTTCGAGGCAACGGGTCGTGCCGGCTTCTGCCACGAGGCGCGTGGCCGGGTGAAGAAATGCTGAGTGCCCTGCACGCCTTTTCTGAAGAGCAAGAGGTCACATCCACATGGCTGAGCGGTACGGTACCTCGGTAGCTACTTTTCATTCTTGTAATCCCGTATCCGCCGATCTCGTCTATCGACCCCGTGGCTTCCGTCACACCTCACACGGGGCACAGCCCGGGATCCTAATATGGCATGACTCGGCATACAAGCATGACAACGGGCGGTACAGTACTCGAAACATAAACCCGACGCGAATCGAACACAGCCGAGCTCTACGTTCACCCCAAACTTAGACCGGACTACAGAGATATGGTATGGATGCGGTGCTGCCGTACCCGCCGTATATTGACTTGTCTTGACTTGACTTATCTGAGGTAAGCAGTACCTCCGGCAGTCCATCCGAGCCCAGCAAAGCCACAGCACTGCACAGCATACACTCCGCTCGTCTGCACCCCGCCTGCGCGGCCACCGTCCCATTTCCCCTCGCCGTTTCCCCACCCTGGACCTGCGGCCAGTGGCGCCGAGCAGCGCTAGTGTCCCGACGGCTTCTTACGCACCCGCCGCCGCAGGCAGAGTGCTCGCCACTACTCTCACGTTTTACGCCGACGATTGTCTCGGCACCTCAATCGAATGCTTTTGCCACATCACCTGGGGATGTTATTCCGCAGTCGATGATACGGCCATGGACACCGCGGCCGCACCTGCCGTGATCGTGCTCAGAATAGCCCCCGCCCTATTCGCGAGCTCGGACGCGTTGTTTTTCTCGGCCTTCTTCTCGAGCTTCGCATCGGCCTCGGCGTACTTGAAGGCAAGCTCATAGCGCGGGTTGAAGATGGGCGCATATGACATATTGAGCTTGCCCGTGATCGTCACCTCCTGCGGCTTGAGCGCCTCGAACTCTTGGGGCGTGAGCCGGGGGCGCCACGTTTTGATGCCAAACGCGTAGAGCAGCAGCGCGATCGGCGAGCGCGCGGCGAGGCGCGCGAATCGCGCGGGCGTCATGAAGACGTAGCAGAACGAGTCGCTCTCAAGGAGCTTGAAGCAGTGATTCTCGGTCGATTCGTACACGTCGCCGCGCAGGAAGAGTTTCTCGTGAACGCCCTCCCCCTTGGTGCGCACCTCTGAGTAGGGAACCGAGCCCTTGAGCACGGCCGAAAACGGCGGGAGGGCCGGGTGCCACTCGTGGGGATCGGCCTTGCACTTGAGCCAATGGCTCGGCAGATTGTCGAGCAGGAACTGCAGGACGATGAGCGCGCCCATGAGCAGGAAGCCCGCGGCGAAGAGGGCCTTTGGCGACGTGTCGAACCAGCCGGCCGCGAGCGTGTTCGTTAAATCAAAGTCGCCAATTTTGTCGTTCGTGGCATTCACCCCCGCGAAAGCATTATTTGCCTGGGCTCCCTGGCCAAGGCCATCCGCCGCCGCGAAGGCAACGCGGAGAAGGGCCGCTGTCGTCTCGGCGAGGGTATAGCCAGGCATCTGCCAAAAGGCATACCAGCCCAAGAGCAGCTTCAGCGTGAGCGCGAATTGCACCCAAAACAGGGTGTCCGAGATGTACGTGTGCGTGAAGGGCGGCGGCGTGCGGTAGATGCGCAGGAAGGCCCACTTGTCGACGAAATAGGCGAGGAAGCAGAAGACGAGCATGAAGAGGAAGAGGATGGGCATCAGCGAAGAGAAGACGAGCACAACGCCCGTGAAGGCGTAGAGCTTGCCCAGCGACTTTGTCAGTGCGCATTCCGGGCCCACGAAGAGCGCGGTCATATCTTCGAGGGACGCCACAGATTTGAAGTAGAGGCAGCGAGTGATTTTGGAAGTGAGGGCTGCGACAAAGGCACCAACTTGCGCCGTGAAGGGCATCAGAAACATCGTGAAGCAGATGGAGGAGCCCACTTGCACGTACCACTTTGGATCGAAGGTAAAGAAGCTGCCGCGCAGGAAGATACCGTGCGGGCCGAAAGCGCAAGTGAATCTCGGGAGGGGGCTCACGGCACTCACGTTGGGGTTGAGCGCGTAGCGGGCTTCATAGTCCGCAATCGGGTCAAAGCCCCAGCATCCGTGGTTTTCCTGCGGGACGAAAAGGTTCTGGTCCCTCGGGTACGGGTACTGGATGCCAGTTGACCAGTTGATGATGAAGATGACGACGGCCGTGTTGAGGAACTGCGCGAGCGCAACCGCCAAGACCACGAACATGTTCACCTCCGTGTATGTAGAGAAATTGCTGAAATCGGCGAGGCTGCTGACAACGGACGTGATGACCAAGTTGAGTATGATGGTGATGAAGGACGTGAAGACGGACAGGGCGGTGGTAATGTAGCAGTCCATCACGGCCAGTGCCACGTCGATGTTATCGCTCCGCGCGAGTGCCGCGAGCGTCGCGTCGGTGTTGTTGCTCGAAAAGGCCGCGCCAACCTCTTCGTACACGGCAGTGAAGAAGGCGAGGTAGTCGGTCACATTCCCAATCAACGCCTTCTTGTCCGCGGTACAGGTGAGCTTGATGGTTTGGGCGGTCGCATTCGAGAATTGGGCAGTCCCACGCTGGAGTTCTTGCTCGACGATCACCGACAGGGATGCGCCAACACTCGAGAGTGTGAAGGCGGTGATCGAGATGGCGAGGCTCACGATGATCACACAGACGAGGACGCACCACGCGATGCAGCGGCGCACCTTGGTCGAGTAGTCGTAGTGCGTGGCCATGTCTTCGTAAATGACGTCTCCCGGCATGGGCGCCTTTCTGGCACGCAGCCGCTTGCGCGCCACGACCTTTTCTCCCGTCGCGTCGAGCACAGGAACGCGCGCGAACTCGGGCGGGCCGCGGCAGCAGCCCTCAGAGAACGGGATTGATCCCCACAGCTCCAGAGCTGCGTGGACCGCGCGCTCGTCTTCGAAGGTCACAAAGGCCCCCACAGGCTCGAGAGGCTTTGTCGACTTATTGTCCACCCGGTCGCGCATCTTGTCGCGCTGCTGGATGGCCAGGTCGACCGAGGTCTTCTCGAAACAACCGGGCTTCTCGCCGAGCATCTGGCGCCGATGCGCCTGGGCCTTCAGCGCGAACACTTTCTGCTCGATGGGCACGTTGCGCACCAGATCACGAAGCAGGCCGCGGTCGTGCGCGATCAGCGTCACGTCCCACACGCGCCACGACTCGCCCAGCTCGAACTCCTTCCACTTCTTGGCGAGCCGCTCGTTCGAGGACTGGCTCAACCTCTTGGCGTACTCTGTCAACGCGCCCTCGATATACTCTCCGAGCATCGCCGGCGTGTAGGTCTCCATGGGCCGATACTTGTGAACGCCGTACAGCCCATGAAGCCAAATGGAGTAGTCGTTGACACGCAGGTTCATCGCGTCGTCGTGGTCAGCCATCGCCCGCGCGTAGGCAATGAACTTGTTCGTGGCAAAGAAGAAGAAGATGCAGAAGATGGAGTCGAGGAGCGCCTGAATCCAGTTGAGGGTCTTGCAGAAGTCGTCGTTGCACCCGAAGATCATCACGTTGGTCGTCGGGTTGATGAAGGAGACGCGCGCACCGAGCGAGAAGATGGAGAGGACTTGGGGAAAGTTCATGGCGCTCACGTCGAAGCGCGTCTCGTCCTGGTCGTAGTCCCGGCCACCTGCGCCCGCATTCAGGTAGTTGAGCGACGCGATCAGCGACGGGAGGGACACGAGGATGCCACAGAACGCCACGCACGTCACGAAGAGCAAAAAGTCGAAGTAAAGACGAATGCCGATGCCGAGGTTGTTCATCAGCTCATCGTGCGAGCAGTTGAGCGGCAGCGGCGTCGTCTCAAGCTCGGCGCTCGGCGGCTGCTCCTCCGCCTGAGCGGCGACGACGGACACAAAGGTGGAGCCCTTTCTTCCCTGCTTCTTGCGCATCTTCGGGTCCTTGTACTGCTCCCGCGTCGGGTGCAGGAGTGTCGCCTGTAGCTTGGCCTCCGTCTTCGCCCATACTCTCCACTTGTCCAGGTCGGCCTGGCTGTGGATCTCGGGCTCTTCGGCGCTGGGCTGCCGCGCCGTGGAGTCATTCTCAACGTCTCCTACGGCCTTTCTCTTCTTCTTGCCTGTCGCCGACAAACGCATCGCGTCCAGCTGCCGTTTCTCAAGTTCCACAATGGAGTCCAATTGGAGCGACAAGTTGCGGATCTTCTCACGAGCATTAGCCCGTGCTGACGTGCTGACTTCACCTTCGACGACCTTGCCAGTTCCATCAACTATCAGAATTCGATTGGGAGGCAGTGTCTCGGGGCAGGTGACGTTGATGATGTTACCACCAAGCTCCATCTTGATCGTGTCCCCGGCTTTTTTCTTCGCAGGCACCGTGATCGTGAAACGCTGGTCGGCTTTTTCCTCTTCGACGACCTTGCCAGTTCCATCAACTATCAGAATTCGATTGGGAGGCAGTGTCTCGGGGCAGGTGACGCTGATGATGTTGCCACCAAGCTCCATCTTGATCGTGTCCCCGGCTTTTTTCTTCGCAGGCACCGTGATCGTGAAACGGAGCGTTACGTCGCGAGCCGATGCCGCCCTGCCAGCCGCCGCCGCCGCGCCAAGTTTACGTGTGCTGGTGCCCCGATGGGCCGCCTGCAGCTTGGTCGCCGCCTGGTCCAGCTTGGCCGCCATTTCCGTGCTCAGCCGTGCGGACTCCGCAGCTGATTCGGCCGCTTCGTTCACCATCGCCGCTTCGTTCACCATCACCGGCGGCTCTTTGGCCATGGCGACAGATAGGAAGTACTGAAGGGTCCAAAGAGAGGAGAGAGCCGACGCCGGGGGAGAGGAGGTTGCGAGGCGTGAAACCGTCTCATGTCGTCGTTTCTCAGTCAGAAAGTCAGTTTCGTCGCGGTCGTCGTTTCTAGAGGCAGAGTCGGCAGACTAACTACTGTGCATCGATTGTGAAATTCCAATGGTTGTGACAGATCGTGACTCGTCAAGTCATCTACATCTATCAAAAATCCAAAATCTTTAGACGGTCAGTCAAAGTCCGTGGGGCTCGCACGAGATGAGGCGGCGCGGCGTGGTTGCGTGGCCTGCCGCCTGCCGTGGAAACTGGGACGTTTTCATGGACGTTTTTCAACCACCGCCCACGCTGTGTATGCTTGCGTTGGTCCTGACCCTCGCCACAACATGTGCGGACGCGGGACGGTGCGGCTTCTGCCGCCGCGGGCGCCGGTCCCGCGTAACCGGCCGGCGCTTGCCGGCGCATGCCGGCGCGGCGCGTATCGTAGTAAGATGCTTTCGGCGTATCGATGTATTTTACATGATATATACGCTCTTGGGTAACAACTCATGGTAACAACTACTTCTAGTACTACTTGTACTGCTGGGACGTTTTGGATTCGTTTTTATTTTCAACCATGCTCTCGCCGTGCCCAGACGCACAGGCACGGCTGTTGATTGTCGCCCGTCAACGCGAAGCGCTCCCCCCGCGTCCATGCCACGTGCGCGACGAGCGGCGGTGGTGTGCTGCCAGTGCCGGCGCCGCGGCCAGTGCTGCTCCGGCTCTCCTTGGGGCTGGCGCCGGGGCTACGGTCGCGCGTACAGCTGGCCGAAGGGGACGGCGTGCGAGAGCCTGGCTGGCTACGGGCCGCTCTGAGTAGGTGGGCGGCGGTTGCATACGGGGAGTACGAGCCCATGTCGTACTTTGGGTTGTACGCCGATGCCCAAGGGTTGTACGACGCCTTCGGCACGTCGTCGCCGGCCGTGTCGAGCGCCTCGTGCGAGCGTAGCGGCCAGCTGAGCCCCGAGTGCACGGAAAGCTCACCGAGCCGCCCGCCAATCACTGCGAGACCGCCGCTGACCGTTGCGTGTGACAGCAGTTCGGGTAGGTGGCGCGGTCGGATCGACTTCGGGCGGATGGGCGGTTGGCCGTAGCGCGGCTCGCTCGCCATACCGGCTGGCGGCGCGAGCGACGCGCGCTTTGAGGGCGCGCGCGTCGGCGGCAGCGGGTGCCAGCGTGCCGCCAGCAGGGCACCCGAGTCGCATGCCGCGAGAGCACGCGTCATGGCGGCATCGAGGTCCGCAGGCCACTCGGCAGCCCCGACCGCCGACGCGTGCACAGGGCGCAGGGAGCCGTTGGCGTGCACGGCCACCGGGCGAGCGGTGCGTGCGCGGCTGAGCACGAAGACGTGAGCGGAGCTGACACTCCAAAGTAGTGCGACGGTCGGGGTTGGCTCCGTCGACCATCCAGAGGTCGGGCACGGAGGAGGCATGTACACAGCCGCGCTGCAGATCACATCGTCCCGCGCGTCGTCCACCGCGCCGTCCGGCACCACGCCACCCATATTAGGCAGCGGTGGCTCTCCGTTGGCGAGCCTCCCGGTCAGCCGCGAGGTCCGTGCTGGATCGGGTGCGAGGCCACGCGCCACCCGCTGCAAGTGGCGGCGCGTGCGTTGCGCGTGGGTCAGGGGTAGCGTATGGCACCCCACCACATGGTCCATGCATGCGTACGCGAGCATCGTCCCCTCCGCATTGAAAGCGATCGTCACCACGCTCCGGTCGGGAGCGCGCACCGGCTTCCGAGCGGCTGTCGAGCGGCTTGCAGTCGCCCCCGCCGTCGATGTAGTCGGCGCGCCTACCGACGCGGACGACGAAGCCACTGACGAAACTCCGGACGACGAGGCTGGCACGCTGGAGCTCCCCTGACGAAACTCCGACGAGGCTGGCACGCTGGAGCTCCACTGACGAAACTCCGACGAGGCGGCGGGCAGCTCGCCGGAACGCTCGTCGAGGCACGTCGCGTCGTCCAGCTCGAGCGGATGTGAAGGGGCTGTTGGGTGGAAGAACTCGGGATTCGTGCTTGAGGCGAGCAGGGCGGTGGGCGGATCGAGCGGGTGGGTCAGTAGCGTCGGGAGCGGCCGTGGGCCAGGCGGTGGACCACTCGCCACCGGGGGGCGCTCGAGCCGCGTGAAGATTGCACCATGTGGTCGCGACGGGGCTTCTTCGAGAAGCAGGATTGCGCCACCGCTCAGTCCGATGGCCCAACGGTCACCCGCCTGTGCGATGGCGGCGCAGCTCGGCGTTTCGTCTGGCGGCAAGCGCGCCGAGACGCGCGGGCATGCGGCAAGAGACACCCCCGCCGGCAAGAGGTCATAGACGCTCACGTGCAGCGCATCGACGGTCAGCACAGCCTGCGTGTGCGGATGGACGAGAAGGAGATGGACAGGCGTACGGTGACCTTGGGTGAGCACTCGCGCTCGTCCATCCGCCACGCAGCCGTCGGGCAGCAATAGGCTCTCCCGCGGAGGGCCGTGGAGCTCGTGCAGGCCTCGCGAATACCACGGGACCTCCTCTGCGTCACTGATGGCTGCTCGGGCGGTAGGGGCCGGGGGCCCGGTGGGATTGGTCCTGCCGCCACTGCCGCCGCCGCCGCCGCCGCCGCCGCCGCCGCTCTGCGCGATTGAGCCCGACAGTTGCGAGAGAGGCCCTCCATCGAGCTCACGCGAATAGACGCGGCCGTTCCCCCGACCGTTCTCATTGACGCGAGTGGCCTTCGTCGGCAGACGCACGGTGATTGCATGCACGCCGGCACCGCACTGCAGAACGAGGTCAAAGGCTGCGCCGTCTGCGGTGCACGGTACGCACGCGAGGCATGCTCGAGCGACGCGGCGCAAGTCCACTCGACCGGACGTCCACGCAAGCGAGGAGGCGGCCGCGACGCTACCGCTGGCGCCGGCCAGGCCGGATGCGGGGCCGCCGAGTCCGGTGGCGCGCATGTCCCACTGCGCCAGCAGCTGCGGCGTTGCAGTGGCCGTTGGTGGTGCGGAAGCGCCTCCGCTGTCGCCGCGCTTCGGGGTGGCATCGCGTGAGCCAAGACGGCTGGCTGGCCGGCCACGGCGAGCGGCGTCCTCGTCGTGACGCTGCTGTGCCGAGGACACCCGTGCCGCCCCGAGCGCCCAAAGCCGAAGGTACCCATCCTCACCGACAGTCGCAGCGAGGGCCAGACGACCGCCGCCGGCATAGGTGACGGCACTCACGACGCCCTTATGAGCAGCCCAAGCGACGGTTACGAGGCGGCCGCGCGCCGCCTCGAGCACTGTCCCGTCCAGCGCGCCCGCGAGCACGCGCCGGCTGCGTGCTGCTTCGGCCACGCTCTCGCTGGTCACCGCCGCCGTCGGTGCAGGCACCGCCCCCGAGCCCCCCACACAAGGCTCACACGCGAGGCAGTGCAGTGGTTTCAGAGCGGCGATGTCGCCGTGCGGCGCGAACGTGGGACGGAGTACCGCCGCGCGCACGTGGCTTCCGAGTGCACTGCCATGGGGCGCACCCGCCGTGCTCGCCAGCACTACCGTGCCAGTCGCGGCCTCCGCCGCAGCAGAGCCGACTGCGACGCCACCGCCGCCGCGGCCGCCGGCGTGGGCTGCATCCAGAAGGAGTCGAGCCTGCGTCGAGGGTGGCGGCATCGCTGCGCGTTCGAGCGTCGCCTCCGCGTCGTCCTCGTACTCGCCGCCCCATCGGAATCCGCCGCCCAGGCCGTCGGCCCCGCCGGCGCCGATGGCGCGCTGCTGAGGAACACGCACCGAAGTGTCCCAAGGTGCGTTGGGCCTCCAAGTGGAGGACATACCGCCGGGCACGACGCCGCCGTCGACGCCGGCGGCGAGCGTGCGCTTGTCCGTGGCCGACGACGCGCCCGCCATGGCGGCTGCCCGTTCGGACAGCGTCGCGAAGGGGTTGTAGGAGCGTTCGAGAGAGAGGAAGCACAGGAAGGATGCACCGCATGCAATCACGTCAGCGGCGCCGCCGTCGCTGATGACGTGGTGCACGACGCGGCCAGGACCGCCGGGTGTCCATTCGGCCACGAGCGCACCGCCGCTCACCACCTCGGTCTGCTCCGCCTCGGCCTGCTCGTACGCGCTCCGCCAATCGAAGACGAGCACGCCCGCGCCGCGGCCCGCCCTTGAGGCGACCCACACGAAGGGGACGCCAGTACCGCCAGCGAAGCCGACGGCGGATGCGCCGCCCCCCCCGAGAGCGCGTCCGATGGGTATGCTGGCGAGGCAGCGCGGCGTCTGTAGCCCGAGCGCCGGCGCGCTCCACACGGTCAGCGACGCAGGCTTGCCCGCCCCGGCAGCGTGCGCGAGCACAATCAAGCCTCCCGGGCTGCAGGCGGCCGCCTCGACGGGCGCGCCACCAGGGCCATGCCGACCGGCGGCGCCGACTGGCAAGAAGCGCGGCGGGTCGGAGTCGCACGGTCCGAGCGTCCAGACCACGCCGCCGCTTCGCAGCAGCAAGCGCTCACGGCCAGCGCCCGCAAGGTGTGAGAGTCCATTGGCTCCGAGCACCGCGACGAGCTTGAGCGGGTCTTCCGGTGGCGGCGACGGCGGCGGCGCAGGTGCCCTCAAAAATGAGGAATTGAGCGAGGTCGCGAGGGAGAGCGCGTCGTCGTCCGAGTCCGACGAATCGTCCTCATCTGGCCCGGTAGCCATCGCCGTCATCGCCCCGCTGGAGGGAGCAAGTCAAGTCAAGTCAAGTCAAGTCAATCTCCGCCCACTCCCGTCCTTCACTGCTGCGCTGGCTTCCGGAGCACATTCGATAGGCTTCCGTATGGTTGTCTGTTGTTTATGTATAGACTTGACTAGACTTGACAAGTCAAGACAAGTCAAGTCAAGGCATCTCCATCGACTCCCGTCCTCCCCTGCTGGCTTCCGGAGCACATTCGATAGGCTTCCGTATGGTTGTCTGTTGTTTCTGTATAGATTTGAACTGACTTGACTTGACTCCAGTTTTAGGAATGAGACTACGTGTATGAGAGTGGAATAAGTGTTAGTGTTGTCGGCGAGAACCATGTTTGGGATTGGGGTCGACTCGTAGAAAGCGACAAAGCATGCACACCTCACTCTTTGTGCAGCGAAAAAAATTAGGCGACCATCGCATGCAATTTTTGCGAATTGGCTTTTTAACTTTTCGACGGAGAGCCTCGTGCAGCTGCTCGAGGAGCGCACGCGGCACACGCGCCCATCAGCGATTCGAGTGAGCGTCCTAGCCACCAGATGGCGTCCGTGGCCGCGGCCAGACGCCCTACGACGCCGGCGCGGAAAAAGGAAGTGAGCGTGAAAGTGCACGAAGCAGAAAAGCTCTTCCGCAAGTTTGATACGAATCGGAGCGGTGGTATCGGGAGGAGCGAGTTGCACAAGGCACTCGTCACGATGTTCAACCCCAAGCTCGACTGCTGCGTCAAGATCAGCGACGAAATGCTCGACGAGTTCCCGGTAGGAAGGTGTTGAAGATGACCGAATTCTTGGATGTGATCACCCAAGTGGCCCACGACACCCAGAGAATTGAAAGCTCCGTGCTCGGCGCGGGGAAACAGCTGCCCCTCCAAGAGGCGGTGCACGACTTCTACAAGCACCCAGTGACCGCCGGGGCAGTCGCGCTCATCATCATGGCAAACTTCGTGATCAACATCGTCGAGAAGGAGATCGATCCCGACGCCAATGATCTGCAATACCCGGGATTGTGGTACGGCGCCGACACCTTCTTCAACATCATCTTCATCTTCGAGCTGTGGGCCAACGTGTGGGGGTATGGCGGGCCTGTCAAAGAGTGGATCACTGGTTGGAACATCTTCGATACGATTATTGTGGCGGTGGGCGTGGCGACGATGGCAAACGTTCTCGGGCCGCCGTTTGACAAGCTCAAGCTCATGCGCGCCTTCCGCGTCTTCCGCCTCTTCAAGCGCGTCAAGGAGCTCAACCAGATCATCGTGTCGATCCTCAAGTCGATCCCGGCCGTCTCGTACGCCTTCGTGGTGATGTTCATCTTCTTCGCCATCTACGCCATCCTCGCCGTCGAGCTCTTCCGCGGCTTTGGCGCGGGCGGCTCCTACGAAACGTATGATGACGTGACGGACGACACGTTGGTCATCACGAGCTTGACGAAGCGCGGATACGTCTACGGGATGGAGTACTACGGCACCTTCTCGCGCGCCATGTACACGCTCTTCCAAGTGCAGTCGGGCGAGTCATGGTCGGAGGCGGTTGCGCGCCCGCTCATCTTTGGCCTCACCTCGACGGGCGGCGGCGACGACCCCATCGTCCTCACGTACTTCTACTCCTTCCGGATCTTGATGAAGGTGGTGCTGCTCAACGTGGTCGTGGCCGTGCTGCTCGACAGCTTCGGAAAAGGGGACGGCGAGGATGAGGATGACGATGTGGTCGACGAGCCGACCGCGCTGTCCGCGGCCGCAATGACCACCGCGCCGTCTCCCGCGTCGCCCGCGACGGCGCTCACAGCCTCCGACGAGCCGCAAGCTGTGATTTCGGCCGAGGCGATGACGAAACTTGAGAAGCTGCTTGGCAAGGTCGACGAGCTCGGCTCGCTCGCGAAGATGGTCTCCGAGATGCAAGCCACTGTCGGCCTGATGAAGAGGGAGGTGGCCCTCATGAAGACGAAGCCGCTCATTCCCAGGCCTGAACCCCAAATGCTCCTTCCGAGACATCCAAATCAGGCAAGGCCCGAATCCATGATGCTCAAATATCCAAACCCCGAAGCCAGTCTCGACCCCCCCGATCAAGGCATCCAAATCAGGCAAGGCACCAAGGGGGCACCACCGAGCACGAACGCCATCGATGAAGGCGTGCATGGGGGCGTGCAGAGTTCTCATCGCAGCAGCTCGAGCTCCCAGGACGACGCGTCCGGCGCGGCGTCTTCCCGTCGCGCATCGTCTTCGGGGGCATCGACACGACGCTTTGGCGGAGTGGTCAAGCAACCAAGAAGCTGGCGTTAAAAGCTTTGAGATGCTAGTACGTTGAACTGACTTGCTTGCGAGCGCATGCAAAGTGAACGCAATGAATCAGAAAAAAGAAAAAAACTGCACTTTTTGAGCGACAAAAGTGTGGACGGACTGTCGATGTGGCAGTCGATGGCCGTGGCCGCGGCGCCCAAGAAGCCTAGCTCGAGGCCCTGCAGGACACCGACGCGTAACTTCATCTCCTCACCGTCCACCAGCTCGCGCCAACCTCGGTCCACTAGGTCCGCCTCCTCACGCAGCAGCAAGGAGGCGCAGCGCAAGGCGATGGAGCTGGAGAAGCAGAAGAAGGCGAAGCTGGAGCGTGCTTACGAGCTGTGCCTGCCGACGGCGCGCCCGCCCAACTTGGACGAGACGATGGGATGGCCTCTCTCTCCCGGGCGCGTGTCGCCCAGACGGCGGCGTGAGCTTGGGCAGCAGAGGCGACATCAGCCTCATCTGACGGCAGCAGAGGCAGCAGCGGCGGTGGCAGAGGCGGCAGAGGCGGCAGAGGCGGCAGCAGCGGAGGCGGCAGCGGCGGCGGCGGCGTCCGCAGCGGCGGCGGTGGCAGAGGCGGCAGAGGCCGCGGCAGCGGAGGCGGCAGCAGCAGCGGAGGCGGCGTCAGCGGCGCAACGACGGGCGGAGCTCGAGCAACAGCGGCGCGCGAGGGTAGCCGAGGAAGAGGCGCTCTTTCGAGCCCAGTCATCGGCGGCGGCGCTTGTGCAGCGCTTCTACCACCAATCGAAGATCTTCGCCCGGCTACGCCATCGCGACTATTTCGATGTGGCTGCGCTCATCGAATCGGTGTCGACGGGCGCGGTGGCCGCCGTGCGTGGCTCGTATGTCGCTGCGTGCGCTGCCGATGGGCAGAAGCTCATGTGCCGGCAGGACATCCCACATAAGCGCTTCTGGACAGCGGGCGAGCTGCAGGGCATCTACGACGGGCTCAAGGCCCTCGTCGGTGCACCAGAGGCGACGCGCCGCTTCGGTAAGCTCTTCGTGTCCGTTAGTTGCCGCTGGCTGTCCACGTTCGAGCCCGACCCGAACTGCTTCCATCTGGAGCGAGTAGGCGCGGCGTGCCGACTGTACCTGGAGAACAAGTGCTCTGCGAGCGGGCTGCGCGCGCTCATCTTCGCCCCCCTCGGCCTCGATGCGGTGGAATTCGCCCTGTTTTGGGATTGGGCGTCGCTCTACCAGCCCAAGCCAGTACGCCACGCTGCGCGCTCGCCCAAACAGAAGGTTCTTTACCTGCGTGGGCTCGAGGCATCGAAGGTGTGGTACGGGCACGCGCATACGCTCATCTGGATGCATACGGCACTGCCGGCCGACGCGCCCGCCGAGATGACTACGTACGAGCAGAGCGGTTGGTGCTACACGGAGGCGCGCGCGAGCGAGCTCCTCAAGCCTCGTATCAATCGGCTCGATCTCGCAAAGATGCCCTTGCCGTTGACGAAACTGAAGACGTACGACGAGCTGGCCGCGAAATGTGTCGCCAAGCTCGCCGAGATGCCTGAGCGGCTCCACCCGCCGCGTGTCGCTGCTGCGCTCCGCTTTACGAAGCGCTTCACGATCTCGACGGATCTTCGTATCGTCACCTCGTACTACACGAACGTTTTCCGCCACGTGTGCCTCGATAGCGGGCTGCCCGACCGCGAGCTGATCGACGTACCAACCCAGGTACTAACGCCCACTATGCACTCGCGCCCGAACAGCCCCGGCCGACCAGGCAGCTTGCGAGGCAGCCCCGGCAGGCAAGGCAGCCCCGGCAGGCAAGGCAGCCCTGGCAGGCAAGGCAGCCCCGGCAGGCAAGGCAGCCCTGGCAGTGACGGGGCATTGTCGACGGCGCCTGTCGCCCAGCGCGCGAGCGAGGACGTCGACGTCCGTGTCGCCTTTGAGGTCTGCCGCATCTGCAACGAGGACGACTTTTACGACGACGACGCACCGCTCCAGCCCCGAGTCCAGCCTGGTCTCCAGCCCAAGAGGGCACCGGGCCTGCCCAACCCCAAACCCAACCCCAAGGTGTGCTCTCAGGCTATGGAGGTGGTGCCGCCACTAGAGAGCTTGGAGGTGCCGCTGACGCTGCGAGACGCACGGACGCCGGAATCGCAGCGTTAACGCGAGCGATACGCGAGCGACGGGATTGATCTGCTTGCAGAGTAGCTGGAGATTAGTACTAGTAGGTCACAACCACACGACGCACAATAACTGACATTCGCGTAGATCCGATGTTCCAGTTCTGACTGAAATTAACGGGTTAGGTGGTTGCCTCGCCATATCTACATTGTGTGGACCCTGGTACGATTTCAACCCCATCGGTCACACCTCCGTCCATGCGAAGGAGGCCCTGTGGGGTCCGAAGCGTTCTTCGCCGATCGAACTTTGCAAAGCTGCAGAACTGGCAGAAGTAATCAACCCTCCGTCCAGCCTTTCGTGGGAAAAGCGGCGACAGCATGGAATCCAGAGGCAGCGAGCAGCTGTCCGACTCGTTCCGCCACCTCTCGGGTGCCTCGGGTGCCTCAGGACTCCCGCTCGAGACATGGGAAGCGGATCATGAATGGGACTTGGCGTCCACCACTACCGGCGGCGGTGAGACTGGGCAGGGCGGTGACGATCTGGTGCCTGATGGCTCGATCGGCATCGAGTACCGCACGATGAAGGCGGCTTACTCGGCGAACGTCGCCTCCCCGCGCAGCGGCAGCACGCCGCACCACGATCCGTACCATGGTCGCATCACCGAACCCAAGACGCTGCGTGAGCCTGCGATGGAGTCCTTCAACCTGATGGTGGTGGGCGAGGCAGGCCTCGGCAAGACGACGCTGCTCGAATCCTTCTTCCAGTCATTCAAAGACGACGAGGCCTCTTTTGCCCTCTTCGAGCGCAAGGAGACGGCCATCGAGATCGAGACGCGCCGCCAGCTCGCCGAGGCGGGCGCGCAGCGCAACGCGGCCGAGCGCGAGCTGCAGGCGGCGGTCGAGAAGGCGCAGTACACAAGGGCGAGTGCCAAGCAGGCGGAGATCGAGCAGATGGGCCAGTCGATGGCGGCGCTCGGCGCCAAGCTCAAGGAGCTCTCGGCCGCCGACGAGCGCCAGCGCAACGAGCTGCGCTCACTGCGCGAGTGCTGCCGCGGGAGGCGACTCGAGATGAAGCGAGCGGCCGACCAGGCCGACTTCGTGGCGGCGGCGGAGCGACAGCTCGAGGCGAGCATCCTGCAGAGCGAGTGCGACGCAGTGCACATCCAACTCAAGCAGATGCGCCGCGCCTCCGACGAGCCGGCAGGCGGCCCGGGTGGCGCCGACGACGACGGCGCCGACGACGACGACGACACCATTGAGCGACGCAGTCGACGAAGCCGGCGCGCGCTCACGAGCGCGACGGTGTGCATCAAGGCCTTCGACCCCTTCTCGATCACGGTGGGCAAGCACGAGCTGCAGGTCACCCTCGTCGACACGCCCGGCTACGGCGAGTCGCTCGACGCCCAGGAGTCGTTTGACGTCGTCGAGCAGTACATTGACGGCCTCTTCGAGCGCCAGCTGCGAGCGGAATCTTCGTGGTCGCCTCGCGACGCAGAGCGACTGCGGCTGCAGGACCCGCTCGTACACGTGTGCCTGTACTTCATCGCGCCGCATCGTCTCAAGCACATGGACATCGCCTTCATGCGCGCGCTGCACAAGAAGGTGAACATCGTGCCGATCATCGCCAAGTCCGACACGATGACCACCAAGGAGAAGGAGGAGTTTAAGCAGCAGCTGCGCGAGACGCTGCAGCGGGAGGGCATCGAGGCGTACGCCTTCGACCAGGGTGTCATCCGCTCCATGGAGGCGCAGGATAAGTGTGAATACCAGCAGCCGTGGGCCGTGATCGGCTCGACCGACGCATTTCTCGACGCCGGGCATCAGGTCTACCTACGCAAGTACCCATGGGGCGACGCGCTCTCCTCAGAGCCGGCGCACTCGGACCTGCCCGCGCTGCGCAACCTGCTCATGTGGTCGGGCCAGTGGCACGACCTTAAAATGGCCGCGCGCTCCAAGTACGAGATCTGGCGAGCTCACGGCCCTGATTGCCTCTAATTAATTGCCTCTGATAGCATCTGATTGCCTCCCTCAATAGGTATGAGATCTGGCGAGCTTCACGGCCCCTCTCGCGTCGCTCCACGACCGCAGCGGCGCTGGCTGCCAAAGCGGTGGTTTCGCGCGCCGCGCGCGGGGTGCACGGGATTCAACGGCGGGCGGCAGGCTTGCGATCAACGGCGGCGGAGGTGTGCCTAGCGCTCGGTGTGCCGCCCAAGCTCGCCGCACGCACGTTGCTGGTGCTCCTGCTCGCGCTGGGCGCCGCGATGGCGCCTCACGCTGTGCGCTGGGCCACCGGCACTGACCTATCAGCCAGCCGGCAGCTGGAGCTCGCACGGCAGCAGTTGGGGAAGCTCGGGCATGAGAAGGCGATGCTGACTGCGCGCTACGAGAACGCACTGGCAGAGGTGCGAGGGCAGCTCATTCAGGCGCAAGCCCTTGCAGAGCTAAGGGAGCGCGAGCTAAGGGAGCGGGACGACGCACTTCGGGTGGCCGAGCGTTCGGCTGCGGACGAGAAAGGGTTGCTCGCGCGCAGCCTTCGCCAGGCGTTGGCGCGTGCGGAGGCGTGCGAGGCAGCCGCCGAGGCGGCCAGCGACGACTGTAGCGTCGCCAGTTCATTCGTCTCCGCCGCCAGGTCGACGGGTGCAGTGGTGGGCAGCTGGGCGCGCGGCGCGGGCGAGCATGCGCGAGCCGCCTCTGAGACCTTGGCGAGGGAGGCGAGCGAGAGGGCCAAGGGAGCGAGCTCGGTCCTCGGGCAGCTGCGCGAGGCGGCGCCGGCTCTCCTCCAGGACGTGGGCGCGGCAACGCGCCGACTGATCGCGGAGGTGAAAGCGACGACCAAGGAGAATGAGATGGCGGGAGCGGAGAGTGCGATGTGAAGAGCTCTCCGTCCGTGCTCGACGTTTTCTCCGGCAAAGGCCACCTGTCGCAATCCATGTGGTGAAGCATGGCGTGCAGCGGAGCGGAGGTCATGCGTGGGGGCGGCTGGGCAATCTGCACTAGAGTGCGTTCACATTCACGTGTGGGCTGCACAGTGTGAGGTGACGAGAGAGGCGACGCGAGAGAGCCGAGAGCATGTGGGCCACGATTGCGCAGGCGCCCCAGGGGAGGAGAGCATTGAGAGGCCAGAGAGAGAGAGGAGTGCATGGTGCGGGGAGAGACTGGTGACGGCAGCGCAGAAGAGTGCAGAGAACGCCGGCGGGTTTGCGCTGAAGGAGAACGTGAAGAGCTCAACGCAGCAGAACGGCACCGCGGGGACGCTCACGCTGGTCGGCGGCCGTGGACCACGGTCCACGCCAGCACCACGCACAAGGAAACGACATACCTAGAACCTACGCGCGACGCTACCCTAGCCTCGAGCGAGGAGTGATTTTGATTTCGTTTTGACTTTTAGACGATCGGATTGAGTATATTCACCTTTACATTCTACATGTATTCGATTTTGAGACCAGCGCAGATTATAGACATCCGGTGACGGTGCCACCGTTGACCGTAGCGGACGGGAGCGTGTTCCCGATCCCGTCCGTGAGTGTGGAAGTTCGGTGTTGAGTTCAAATGCGCTTCAACCATTCATCGAGGTCATCATCAAACAAATCATCAACACTCACGGCCCGAGTCCGGCGCGGGAGCGGCCCTCCGGCGGGGCGCGGATGGTCGTAACGGCATTTCGAGCTTGTTCCCCCTCGCTTGTTCGTATCCGCGACCGAATTCACGCATTTGGCCGTCAAAAATGCGTGCTGGTAATGCTCTGCTACATTTTGTTGGGGTCGAACGAAGTGTCTTTCTTGAGGGTGCCCGGACGGAACCATTCCGTCAGTTCGAAGACGTCCTTCCACTCGAGCTTCTCCTTGGAGGCTTCTGTAGACGAAACTCCAGCGGCGATCGTGTCGTCGGGGCAGCTGTTGTCGATGGGCGCCATCTGCGAGGGGTCGAGCCCCCCGCGCCGAATGTCTGTGAACAGCACAGAGCGCGAGATCAGCACACGGACGGTGAGCCTGATGAGGGAAACAATCAGAGGTCATCAGCAGAGGTCATCAGCACACGGACGGTGAGCGTCCATGGGTCGTGCATGAGAAACGGATCAACTGCGAGCTGTGGGGATTCGGTGCTGTGGGGATTCGGACCAACCTGCGTCGATGGCCAGCCTCATCGCATCGCTAGCGCTGCCTTGCAGCGCATCTTTCGTCTCCGTGAAGACGAAGGCACCTTCGTACGGACCCTGCTGCGTGTCACCCTTGTACGCAACGACGCGGTATCCTTTGCCCACTCCGATCACGTACCAGTCCTCATGGAAGGTGAGACCGAACATCTTCCCCTCAACCACCATCGAGGCGGTGCCGCGTGGCCCCTTGCTGTTATCCATCGTCTCCTTGAAGTTGTTCGTCCAGCTGCCCGAGCCGTCCGGCTTTGGGACGCGGAAGAGGATGTCGTTTTCCAATCCACCATCGGCGCGCGCAGTGAAGGTGTTTGTCTGGCATGGGTACATGTCGTACTTGGGGCTGTAGCCGAGCACTTTGTACCACTTTCCCTCGAGGTCCGACGGCTTGAACGCGGGAGCCACTGGCGGCGCATTCGCATAGAATTTAGACGTGTCTTGCTTCACGCCCGTGCTCACGCACTCCTTCTCTTCGAGGGTGCAGCTCAGCCATGAGTTGAGCTTCTCTGACCCGAAGCGTGCGAAGCACTGGGTTGCGCACAGCTGCTCGCCACGGCAGTTGCCGAGGCACGTGATGCCTTTGAGGCACGCAGGATTGGTGAAGCACGCCTTCGTAGGCTCCTTGCAATCGGTGAAGAAGCAATTCGGATCGGCTTTCATCTTGCCACCTGCGGCGGCAAACTCCTCAAACCCAGCGGTAGTCGTCTCTGCGATCGCTGGCAAGGGTGGTTGCAGAGAGAGCGCCGCAGAGACGAGGACTGCCGCGGCCCATCGTGGCGCGGCCGTGACAGCCGCCGCTGTTGCGGCAGCAGCAGCACTGCGGGACGACGACGCCGCGACAGGCTGCTGGACTTGAGCACGCATCTCCTATCTCTCCCGTTCCAAATTTTCATCACTTTCTGTATTCACAACGATTAAAGTCAGTTCAGTTCAGTTCAGTTCAGTTCAATTACTTCAAGTCAAGTCCAGCCATTCAGTGGCGCTCGTTGATTAAGAAAGCTAGGCTACGTCAAAATTGGCGATGGGGCGGTCTGCACCATTGCGGCGCGGCTGCATCAAGCTCGCCCGTGGCCTGCCTGTCGTGGGCTCGTGGCGAACCAGAGCTTGTGATGTCAGGAGCTCTCATCCGAATTCTTCTGCCGGAAACATGTACTCCCTATTCTAAGACTCAAATGAAAAACAAACTTCGGCGATTTTTCACTTTTGAGACCTTTTTTTGACGCGTGAAGGCTATCCACATATGGACGAGAACTCTGTAAAGAGCGCCGCCGCTGCGACCAGGGCGGCAACCCTGAATGGACTACAACTCGGGCGTCGGATTGAAGGCCTCATTGCTGCCTTCGCAACGCTTTCGTCTCCAATTCAGTTCGGTCGCTGCCACCGCCGCACCTCTGCTCCTTTCGATCGCAGGTTCCGGGCTTTCGCCGCTAGCATGCGCATTCTCACTTTCGGGCGTTTCGATCGGCACAGTCGTGATTCTGGTCATCGGAATCGCGAATAATTACACGAGCGTGCTCATGGTGCGTGCCGCCTCGCGGCTCGGAGTGAGCGGCTACGAGGAAGTCGTGCTCGCCGCGGGCGGCAGGCAGGCCTTGCAATGGTGTCGCGTGGCACTGATAGTGCTGCTGTTTGGCACCATGTGCGGTAGCCTTGCCGCCATCCAAGAGACGGGTGCACGGGCGATGGGAGAACTGGCGACCGAGACAGGCTACGGGGTGCCGCAATGGCTCTCCTCAGACCCTCTCGGGCGCACCACACTCCTCGTGATCCTCACAGTCTTCGTTGTAGTCCCGCTCTCTCTGGCCTCGCTCGGCGAGATGATGTTCGTCTCGCTGCTCGGCGTTGCGCTGATGGTCGCCATCTCGGCGTACTTGGTTTTCTCGGCCGTCATGCGCGATACGGACGCGGACGCCGATACTCTACTCTTGAGTTTGCCGCAGGGTAGCATGAAGCTGACTGAGGCAGCTTCCATCTTCGGCTTCGCCTGGTACGTGCAGCCATATCCCTTGCCGCTGCTGCGCGCGCTGCCTCCGGGCGAGCAGGGCGCGGCAACGCTCGTGGCCGCGCTCCACGTCACCTTCGTCATCACCGGGATGGCTTACCTGAGTGTCGGGCTGGGCGGGCTCTTCCTCTTTGGCGAGGGGCATGTGCCACAGGACGTACTGCAGGGCTTCCACGGGCGTGTGGGAGGCACGCTTGCGGGTGCCTTCTGCTTGTACCTGATGCTGTGCTTCGCGCCGAATGTCGTGCCGCTACGTGAGACGCTCGTGAGGCTGTATCACGAGAGCCCCATGGACTCCTCGCTGACGAAACCGATGGACTCCTCGCTGACGAAACCGATGGACTCATCGCTGACGAAACCGATGGACTCCTCGCTGACGAAACCGACGGTCAGCCGGGCGCTGAACCCGTCGCGCTCGCACGAGGATGCTATGCTGCCGTCGTCACGGTCCGCCGTGCTACCACCGTTGCAGAACGCCGCGTTCACCGCGGCGCTCGTGGGCTCATCCTTCGGTGTCGCCGCCGTGCTGCCGGACGCGAGCGCACAGATCTTTGCTCTGACAGGCGCGACGGGCGTCTGCGCGATCGGCTACGTCTTCCCGATCTATTCTTTCTGGTGCTTGCCGGAAGATCTCGGTGGAGCCAGAAGACCCGCCCCAGCTGACCGCTGGCCGCGGAGCCTCTACATGTGGCTAACTCAGCGTGCGTGGCCAACCTGCGTCCTCTTCCTCGGGTGCGCTGTCTCCATCCTCACGTTAATTGCCGTGTTCGAGCAGTGGGCGCACCCTGCCGAGGCGAGCACGTGCGAGGCAGAGCCCTGATGCATGCGATGGAGGCCCAATATAGCAATATAGTAGGGAGGCCCAACATACTAGCGGCTCTCCTACTTGAGGGGCGCGCCCATCTTCGGAGCGCAGGCGGGCGATCAAACAAAAAACGCTGCCGCTTTTCGTCACCACGCTCGAGCTTTTCTCCACACCCAATTGACTTGACTTGACTTGACTTGACGTGCCTTGACTTGACTATTTACGGAAAAGCCGTTTTGGAGGGGGGGGGTTCCCTAATAGGGCACTGCTCTGCCTGTAGGCGGTCAGTTCAAGGACGATCTCACCACACCGGCAAGAGCGGGCGCGTAGGCTCTGATGTCGGATGTGTACGATGCCGCTATGGCTGGCAATAACGACGCTCTGCAGGCACTGATCGCCAGTGGCGGCGACATCAACTGGAAGCGTCCTGCGAGCGGATGGACGCCACTCATGATCGCCGCGGGCAACGGGCACTTGCCCTGCGTCGAGACGCTGCTTGCCGCCGGCGTGCAAGTGGACGCTACAGACCTCACGCAGTGGACGGCACTCCACTACGCCGCAGGCGGCAACCGTCCGAACATCGTGAGGCGGCTGCTCGCCTCGGGCTCCAACAAGGCAATGAAGGACAACGACGGCAAGACGGCGCTCGACCTCGCGCGGTGGGAGCGCCATGCTGCAGTCATCGCGCTGCTCGATTCCAGCTCGCCGCCGACAACGATGACCGAGCAGATTGTTGTAGAGGAGGCGGCAGAAGCCCCGCGCGTCATGGTCTCGAAGTCCGCACGTTCGAGCTGGATGCCAGAGCAGCCGCGGGTAAACGTCGCATCGTCAGAGGATACAGCACCCTCGCCACCAATGCACGTGGCGAGATCGAGAAGCCATGTCGGCAGCTATCTCTCCGCCGCGCCTGAGCCCGAGCCGCCCGCCGTTGCACCCGAGCCGTATATGCCCCTGTACACGAACGAGGAGCTCCCACCGCTGTCGCCCGCGGTCGAAGATCCGGCCTTCAGTACCGGCGCGTTGGTGACGGGCGAGGTTATCGAGGAGGAGAAGGGCGAGGATGGCGGGCGAGAAGGGCCTGTGTGCGGAGAGATGATCTTTAAGGAGCAGAGCAGGTTATGCAAAGTGTGCTTCGTGCCGGAGAACAAGCGCCTTGATGCGGCCAAGTTGCAGACGCTTAGGGAGCAGTGGGACGTCGCCTCCGATGGTATCGCCTCGACGTGCCCTCGGTTGAAGCCGCCCAACGTGCTCATCGCCTCCGACGCAGGCAATGTCCATCCAAAAGCCTTTGCCGTCATGGGAGTACGCGGCAGTGCACACACGCCTTGCTTGCCCTTACCCTGCCTCTCACGCCCAAGGCGTTGGTGCTCTCTTTCTGTGTATGATCGCTTGGCTGTCGACTCTCGCGCTGCCGCAGCTCGTGGCACTTCCTTCCTTCAACGAATTCTGGACAGACGCCAGGGCGCAGTCGGAAAGGGCAGGCGTCCAGAACGAGGGCGAGCGTGACGCGTTTGCACTGAAGATCATCAATGAGGTCATGTTTACCAAACTGGTGACCGTATTCGCGTCTGTGCTCGACGCTTCTGCGATCAGCAGCAAGACGCCCAACTGGCTGGTCGTCGATCGCATTTCGAGCTGCTCGCCGGCGGCGGAGCTTCTAATCGAGGCGGCGATGAAGCTGACGGACTCGCGTCCACCGATTGTGGTCATCGATTCCTTTGATCGGCTCAAGAAGTTCACGGGGCAGGATGGGGAAGGACTAGGCGAGATTACCCAGAGCTGCATCGACAAGTGCCAGCTGGTCAAGCAGGGCGCCGTTCCCCTCGGGGTGGACGATGCCCCCGAAGCATTGCTGATCGAACAATTCTACGAAGAAGACGATTTCATGGACCCGAATTTATACTTCGACATGAAATTGCCGTTATCAATTGACGACTCGATGCTCGGGCCCGACGGCAAGATTCCACCTCGAGAGAAGTGGAGCTACCATTATAAGAAGACCTTCTTTGGCGCGGGAACGCACTACATTCTGCTCGACTCGGAGATCGACGCACCCGACCTGTCGGCGCTCGGCCCTTTTGGTTACCTCGCTGCCAACGGGGGTGGCGATTTTCTCCCGCGCCTCAAGAAACTCATCCAAACGGGCAAGTCGATCGTGATGCTCGACAAGACGGGCGGCGTCACACATGGGTTCACCTCGCTGCGGCGGGGGATGCTGTCGACGCTGCCGCCGCCCCCCGCCGCTCAGTTGCTACAGTTATGTGAGCTGACCTCACCCGCTGAGTGGACGCGGCAGTTTGGCTTACCCGAGATCCACATGCTCAAAGAGTTGAACCAACGCGCACCGATGCTGCTCAAGAACACCATCGTGTCGGTCGACCTCATGGAGGACAACTCGGAGCAGGTGCTCTCAGTGCTGGTGACGTGCTTCTCGGGCGGTGGCGGCATCCCCGAGCTCGGTTTGGGAGAGGCTGAGATGCTTTGCGTGCTCACTGCATGGAAGCGCCATATGACCCTCTGGGCCAACGCCGACAAGTTTGAGCGCATTGCCGACCGTCTGCAGCTCCTCCTCTATAGCCTCGCCATCATCACCACCCTCGCGGCCATCTTGTACACGGCGGAGACTGGCGAGATGGCACTGGCCGCACTTGGTGGCGGCGAAGAGGGCGAAGAGGGCCAAGAGGGCGAGGTGGCTGCTGAAGCCTCAGGAAGAGTTCTCCGTCGGCTGCAGTCGCTCATGTGCCCTGGTGGCGAGGTGTTTACGTGTGTCGCTGACCCGCCCATACCCGAATCCGAGGGCGAGATTGAAGGCGGTCCAGCACCGCCTTCAGAAGCAACGCCTATAGCTGCCTCCAACGAGGTCATCGCCGGTATGACCTGGTGGGGGCTCTCGGTTGTGATGCTGCCCGTCCTCTCGGCGGGCGTCGGCACGCTGCGCACTCGGATGCGCCCTCGCGAAAAGTGGGCCTCGTGCCTGATGGCCGCGCATCAGGTCGTCGACCAGATCTATAAGTACCGACTGCGCACGGATGTGTACGACGTGATGGCGCCTCAGGTGTTGGAGGAGGGCCAAGAGGCGAGAACACCCAAGCAGCGGAACATGGATGCTCGCCTCGCGTTCGTCGCTACTGTGAGCACTGATGAGGAGTACATGATTGCCTCCTCACAATCCTACGTGGTTCGTCACGTTGATGAGTGCTGATGAGCACTGATGAGCACATGATTGCCTCCCCGCAGGTGGGCGATATTTATAAGAACGCGGTCGCGACTGAGGTGTCCAAGGGATCGGCGCTCATGATGAACAACGTGTCGCGCATGCAGCCGCACGCCAGTGAGGCGGCTAAGACGAACTTTCAGATACAATTGAGAGCCCACGTCGAGCAAAAGCTCTATCTCAAGCCGCCGCCGCCAAAGCCGAAGAAGAAGAAGAAGAAGGTGCACCCAATTGACATGGACGGCGATGGTAAGGTCTCTACGACCGAGCTCGTGGCGGCCGCGGCGAATTCCATGGGTGGCACGGAAATTGCTGCTGGCAAGTCTGAACCGAGTCAGGACACTGGCCTCGGGCTTCGCGACGATTACACTTCTCAGGTGCGAGATCCCCCACTAACATCCTATCTCCTCTTCCCCCACCCCATAACCGCACCTCTCCAACTCCTTCCTTATGTCTCTCCCCTCCCTCCTCTCCTCACCCCCCTCCCCTCCCCTCCCCTCCCATCTCCTCCCCTCCCCTCTCCTCCCCTCCCCTCCACCTAACTCACCCAGTTGGATATTGAAACGTACGTCGAATGTCGCCTGCGTCCCCTCGCCACCCTTTTCGAGCGTCGAGCTCCCATCATCTCCCGCCGTCAACAAATCTTTGAAGTTGGATCGCTCCTCGCCAATACTGCTGGCGCTGTGCTCGGGGTCATTGCGTTGGGCAATTGGATTCCGGCAACTGTGGCCGTCGCCTCGGTGCTGCTGGCGCTTCAGGACTATTTTTACATCCCGTCGCAGCTCGAGGCCAATAACCGCGCGCTGCAAGAGAACCACGCGATGATCAACTACTACGAGTCACTCTCGCTCGTGCAGCGCAAGACGCGCTCCGTCAAGTTGGAGATCTGCAAGTGCTGCGAGGACGCCGTGCTTGCCATTTGCTCGTCGCGCACCGCCTTGTCGCCAGCGCTGCCGAACCAGAAGAGTGCCGACGAAGAAGAAGGTTAGAGACCAGGGGGCACAATTAGGGCACAATCGCAGTCGAAGATATGGAAACGGCTTTGGGCTTACCGTACAAACACCTCAGTCGAGAAAGACTAGGGGGCACAAATCACACTGACACTCGCAGTCGAAGAAGGAAGATATACAAGAAACGGCTTTGGGCTTACCGTACAAACAACAAACCTCAGTCGAGGTCTTTACGTACAGCTGAAACGCCTAACAATCACCGAGTACAATTTAAGTACAAGTATGCATATTCTGTGCGGACTGCGGAGAGCGGTGGTGGACGTTTGTGAAGTATTCTATCGGCCGCAAAGTGGGTGAAGTATTCTCGTCTATGGGTACGCAGGAGTACATGGTGTTGGTGAAGACTAACGGTACCGCGAGTAAGGATATCATATAGATCCGAAACCCTGTCGTACGAAAGGGCCTAAGGCACAAAGTGACTAGTATGCTCTGTGTAGTAAGCAGTAACTCCACTCCCCAGTGTCCGGTGTCCAGTGACAGCCGGGGTTTTTCGGCTCGTCGCGACCGTCGACATCGGCCTTAACATCGGCGAGCTTGTCGGCATCTCGGCGACAAGAGAGAGGGCTCGAGCGCCCTCAAGGACGGGAGTCTCTCGGCGAAAGTAGTGCTGGTGGTACGGTACCCATATGCATGTCGACGCGACGGTCGGGGATTTGTGCACGGTAGGTTTTTTTGAATTGGATCAGAGAGTAATGCAAATTGTTCAATACCGAAATGCTCTTGCGCCTCGGCTCGCTGCGTCGCTGGTTACGCTTGTCATACAATTTCAATGAAAGCTGAGCGATGGTCAGCAAGAATGTTCAAATGGGGCGGCAGAAGCGAGCACTGGTTCTGCTCTCGCAAATCGCGCTGTGCCATGCGACACTGTGTTGCTCCTGCGGCGTGCGGGTTCTCGTGGCTGGGTCGACTCTCTGGCCATGTCTCTGGCTCGGTTGGAATGTGGCCCCGCCCATGAACGTTCATGACCAGGATCCCACACATCATGTTACGTACTGTTGCGCGCTCAGGCTCGCGTTTCTCCCGAGTCCTGCCCGAGTCCTGTCCAGAGTAGCCTGACCGTAACCTGAGTGTCAAGCTCCCCCAAGCACGAAAGGTACGTAGAACTAGGCTTTTCATCCAATCGCAAGTATCGGCCGCTCACTGAACCAGGCAGCGACAACACCCACCCGACTTGGCGGGTGCCTCTGGCGCGGGCTTCAGCCTATTTGCAGCATCCCTGACCTTCGCAAGCTCCTTGAGGTATTGCTTAAAGGTGTTGTTGCATAGGACCAAAAGCATCTCTTGGTAGCCTACCTCGAAGGCATCGGTCTCGCCTTCGTCGATCTTGGGCTTCATGAACTTAATCATGTGGTCGGCCAGGTTGACGGGCGCGTCGCAGCCGGGCGCTAGGTGCGTGTTCCAGATCATCTCGGCCTTTGGCTTCCGATCGTCTGCTGAGAAGAGGAGGCTGTACTGCTGGCACGCCACGCAGAAGTCAACATTCTCCTTGACGCCCTGCTTGGCCGCCGCGGTGCGCATGCACTCGAGCTTATCGGGCGAACGGAGTACCTCCGCCACCGCCTTGCGAGAAGCTGTCCCAGAGGCCCAGAAGCTGTCCAGGTCTTCGGATGAAGTACATGGGAGCCTATCAGCTGAATTTGAATGCAATCGCTTCCCTGAGAGTACAGCCTCTTTGTACGTGGGCCACGTCTCCAGGTTGAGCATGATGAACACCTCGTCGTACAGCTTGTCGAACAGGTCGAGCGGCAGCGCCTCCATCGGATTAGGCGTCTCGAGCGCATGGATGAGCCTCGTCCTCTCCTCCGAGCGGACGACGATGCGCGTCTCCGATTGGGCCGCGAGGTATCTTGTCGAGATCTTCTTCGCCTGATGGAGGAGGTCCGCGGGCGAGAAGAGCAGCCGGTAGTCGCCCACCTCGAGAAGGAAAACTACCAGGTCATCGCACATGATGGTGCGGCAGTACTCGCAGAAGCGGTACACCTCAATGTCCTGCGCTTCGAACAATTCTTTGAGTGTCGTGTCTGCTTTGAGGTTGCAAGTGGAAGTGCCCGTGCCATCCGCCTCGCCTCGGTTGGCACACGCCTCGCAGAAGCGCGGAAAGAGCTCGAGCAGCATTACCTGGTTATCAGGAGGGACCGGATAGAGTCACATGGTAGCGCCGGACACGTATCAGTAGAAGACTCTTACAGGCATTCATGGATATCCGCCCACACGCACGTCAACTCGCATGAGGGACGCTCACCTGGTACATCTCCATCTGCAGCTCCTCGAAAATGTCGACGGGCGGATTCGAGAGCCGGCCCTCGATCTTGGTGCGCATGGCCGCCTGTATGGTCGACACTTCGTATTCGGCACCTTGCTTGAGGTAGCGCTGGTGGATCTTTTTCGCGGCTCCCCTGAGTTCCTCGTTGCCAAAGATCATCCGGTAGTCCTCGGCGTCCTTCCAGAAGAGCAGCACGCCCAGAGCTTTCTGCGTGGAGAGGAACTCAGCAAATCCGTCGACGTTGAACATGTAGGACTTGCCGGCGCTGCTATCTCTGCCATTGGTCACGATTGGTCTGTTCTTGGCGGCTGTGTCCGCGCTGGACTGCAGCTGGTAAATGACTTTGTCAAGATTCTTCTTTTCTAGGCACTTGTCGAGCTGGAAGGCTTGCATTTTGTTCTGTGGCGGCTCGAAGCTCAGTTTGCGACTTCTGTACAGCGAAGCGTTGGGTCGGAAAGCGCCGCGCACTGACATACGGCTTGCAACGTTCTGCATTGAGTCAGTGCGGGTGGATGCGGAGTGGTGCAAAGTTGTCGGGCCCAACTCAATCAAAACTTCGTTGCAAGTTTCCGTCCGTCGCGTTGCGATGAATACTCATTTGAGGGATTTGTAGTGGTGACCGATGGCGTGACTTCAAAAGCCGACTTCGAACGAAGGGCGTTGTGGTTGTACTGAACAGCGAAGCATTTTCGTGCTGCGCTGCCGCGGCAGCTGCCGGCCTGCCGCTGCGAACTTTGTGTATAGCAGGCTGTGTCGGCCATGCCTCCGTCCATCGCGATAGCGGCCCCCGTGCTTGGGGTCGATGCGCGACTTGACTTGACTTGACTTGACTTGGGGTCGATGCGCGCGCGCGCGCGCGGCGCGTTGTGTTGAACAAAAAAGCATTTTCGGCGACGGCACCAGGACGGATGTTGGTAGGAAGATGAGCCGGCAGATGTTGCCTCGGATGTTGGTAGGAAGAGATGAGCCGGCATGCGACGCCGAGGAGCGCTTTAATAGCTTCAACTATTGGCATGTTCCGCCTGCCTCTCCAAGCGAGGTCGGCGTGCCTGCCTCTCCAATCGAAATCGGCGTGCCGGATGACGAGCCGATGCACGAGGAGCCGGTGCATGACTCCAACATGTCGCCTGTGCACTTCGACGAACCAGCGCCGGCCACCCTCGCGCTCGCGCAGGAGTACGACGAGAACGAGCAGAACGGCACCGAAGACGACACGGAGGAGCCGGATGAGGAGGAGCCACTCTCACTCATCTCCAGCGACGCGGGCAATCGCTTGCTCGGCATCCTAGGCCGGCTATCGCAGCACCTTGGTGCCAATAGTCGCTTCGCACGGGCCGCCAACGTGCTTCAGGACGACGTGCTGCGCGCGCGGCTGGACGCCACCGAACATGGTCGCGTCGGGCCTGCGGAGGGCTCGATACTCGAGCAGCCCGATGTGCGATCCTCTGTCGTCTCGCTCTTGACCTTGCTCAACGACCCGCATCAGCCCGCGGCCGCCGGAGGCGCTCTTTCGTCTCCTGCGCGCCGGCTGCAGACGATCGAGTTGCGCTCGATGCCCGAGCCGTTCGTTCTTTTTGACATGCAGATGGCCATGAGTCCGCCGCTCTCTCCCGCATCCCCCAAGGCGCTTGCATCCCTATCGCCGCCCGCATGCCCAGCCTTCGGCCTCGACCAGACACCGGCCAGCTGCCCAATCTGCCTCGAGCCGATTACGGATCTGAGCGAGGCGCTCGAGATGCCCTGCACGCGCGAGCTCTCTCGAGATGCGAGCGCTCCTGCCGTCTCGCATGCCTTCCACCGCCCGTGCCTGCAGCAGTGGCTCGGTACGCGCAGCACATGCCCCGTGTGCCGGTTTGCGCTGCCTACGGAGGAGGACGAGCTTGCACGGCAAGACGATGCGACTCTCGAGGCCGCTGCCACCGCCACGATCGCGGAGATTGCAGAGAACGCGGAGATGGTCCGTGGCAGCGTCGTCGAGCGCGTCGCCGTGCCAGCGGCCCTGCCAATAGCCGATGCGGCTTCCGATGAAGCTACCCCTGGAGCACAGCCATGATGATGAGCAGTGTACACCATCTTGGCGATGCTGTGCTGATGGCGCCGCATCGCGCCAAACATGCTCGATCTGCCGCCGCAGCATGGCACGGGAACCCGTTCTGGCGCCGGGACGCGGGAGTCGAGCGAGAGGCCCGGGACAGCGGACAGTCACGTCGGAGGCGGCGGCGATCCCGCACTCCGCAGCACGTCGAGACATACGCTCATAGCTAAATCCTAAAGCAACTACACGTTTTCCCTATACCCTTTACCCCTGTTTCCCTATATTCCGCGTCCGAATCGACCGCCCGCGATCTAGCTAGCTAGGTTGAAGCTAGCTAGCTTGTTCGTACACCAGAACACCACGGCGATCCACGGTCGCTGCTCACGGGGGACCGGACGCGAGCCATGACACGAGCATGGACGCGACCCGGGCGATCGCACACGAGTCACTTTTGAACATGACTTTTGTTGCTTCGCCTTCTGTTGTACCGCGCGCTCTTCCGACACGTCCGTTCTGACGCGTGGACGGGCGAGGTACTCGGGTGTCGGGTCAGGGTCAGCCTCGCCACGCGCCCCTGTGGCTAGTGCCCTGTCGTGTCACAAGGACGGGATATCACGGTTCACGCCATGATGCAAGTTCTCGTACGTGAGCTCGTTAAGGGATTGAATATTTAGAAAGCCGCGGTTTCGCTGAAAAGTCGCCGGACACGCGAACGTGTGTTGGCCCTGACTGCTGCGCTGAGCTTCGTGGGGTTGCTCTTGGGAGCGCCGCCATTTCGTTTTGGCGAGACAGAGATGCCTGGGCGGAACGAA